>MDTG01011650.1_pt1 | contig 13674 bp, 16 predicted proteins | sample 811421 | NCBI WGS metagenome assembly MDTG01 (sample SAMN05326645, study PRJNA326480) | marine metagenome | isolation source: seawater | place: Pacific Ocean: South East | collected 2011 | reverse complement strand
CATCAATAGGCTGCGAAGAATGAACCAATTCTCGCGACAGCGAGACAGTTTCAAGGTTTCATATTTCACATTTCATATTTTTCAAAGCCCGCTTCGCTGCTAGAGAAAAAGAGAGTTAAAAGTGCCTAAAGTACTTAAAGTTTGAAGTTGTATTTTACCATTGAATCAGACTAACTAAAATCTATTTCTCACCATAGTGGTAAAGCTTTTAGCTTCATTTCGTTGCATTTGATATTTAAAAAGCCCTGAAAGGGCGAAATATCATAGCCGGGTACGTGAGTGCCCGGATAAAGTTAGAACACGAATGTAGCTTTTGGCGACATTTTTGACAAAAATGGTGACAAAAGTGGGTGTGGAGCGCTAATTTTTAAACATTAAGAAAATGAAGGGTTTAAGGAATTCATTAAGTCTTTAGAAGCAAGATTACAACTACATAGAAATAGTTAAAAGCTCAGGTTTTAACCGCAAAGGACGCAAAGTGAATGCAAAGAACTCAAAGTAAAACTTCTACTGCAGAAGCCTGCGAAGCAAAAACCGATTCTCGCCTTTGTGAGAAAAGTTTCAAGGTTTCTTGTTTCCTATTTCATATTTTTTTAAAGTGCCTAAAGTACTTAAAGTTTGAAGTTGTATTTTACCTCAAGGTAGTCAAAGCATTAGTGCATTTAATAATAAATAGTTATGAAAGAACCAATTCTCGCCTTAGCGAGACGCTTTCAACTTTCACTGTTTCATATTTCAAATTTATAAAGACCGCTTCGCTGCAAGAAACAAGAAGTTAGAGTTTTTGCATCAATAGGCTGCGAAGAATGAACCAATTCTCGCCTAAGTTAGACAGTTTCAATGTTTCATATTTCACATTTCATATTTTCAAAGACCGCTTCGCTGTTGGAGAGGATGAAGTAGAAAGGTAATTAGCAATGGACAATGAGCAATTGACAAATACCTAACAGCGAGGCATTATGCATTAACGAAATTACCTGTCGGAGACGCGTCATGCTGAACTAGATTCAGCATCTGTCTATGTCGTAGAAGTGACTCCTAATGAAATTAGGTCTGGGTTGTTACAGATCCTGAAATAGCCCTCGGCTTTGCACGGGACGGCGAATTCAGAATGAACCAGTTCAATACAAATATTTCGTTCAGGATGATTGTCTTCATTTGACATTTGCGATTTGAAATTTCTTGAACCACATAATCACAATGAGCGCAAAGAGTTTTAAAACCAAAATTCAGGACTAATCAATCTGTCTATTCTCTTTACTCTATTTTCTATATTCTATTTTTTCTCTTCAGGCTTAAGTTTTAAAAATACATCCCAGTATTTTTCCTTGGTCATTTCAGTGTAGTGAATAATGTAATAGCGGTACTGATAGGATTGAACTTGGCACAATAGGCTCAGTAAAATTACAGTTGTACTAAGTGCAATTTTGGCTTTTTTACTTTTAACATCACGATAAAATATTCCCAAAAGCAAAATAAAGACAGGTAGATATTCAACATAAATTCTTCCGGAAAAGCTACCACCGTAAAACCACATCCACCAAGAGGAAAAGGTATATGTGATCAAAGTGAAAAAAGCGAGCCACGACCAAAAACGAAATCGATCTGTTTTCCAAAGAGGGATTAAGCCGAAAAAGCACAACAGATAAAGTGGTGTGTATAAAAATAGGCCTTTTTTATAGCTAAAAAGGATGTCGAAAAAATGAGGAGAGCTAAAGTCAAAGCCTTCTTCATTGTAAGAATATATCCAAAGCTTGCCTGTAGATAATTTGTAAATAATCAATTGGGCAGAGATGACGACTAAAAAAGGGATGATTGTCCAATGTATTCGTTTTAAAGCAAAAGTGATTAGCTTGATTAAGTCCTTGTTGTTTCCTAAAAGAAATGGAAGAGCAAAAAGAATTAATAAGTTGACCGGTCGAATAAGTGTGATAATTCCTAAAATCAGCGAAATGGCGATTAGCTTTTTATTGTTTGGATTTTGATTGAATTTTAAGATTTGGTAAATGAATACTGCCATCCACCCAAAAGAAAAAACATGAGACATTCCGGGCTCAACAACGCTATAAACAAAAAGATTTGTACCAAAAAGTGTAGCGGGAAGAAGCAATGCTATTGCTGTTTCAGGCACATTCCAAAGCAAAAGTGATTTGCGCAGGTAAAATAGACCTAAAAAGAGATAAAATAAAGCTGCCCAATTCACAGACATTAAATACCATTGGCTGTAGCCGTCACGTTCACCTTCAGTGAAAACTGTAATAGCATCTGCTGCAAGAAAAAAAGGCAATTGCGAAAGAGCTGTTCCTGCGTAGTATTTATTAATTAGAACACCTTCAGCATTTGCACGATAATCGTAGTCTATGTGAGGAGCCGGATACTTTTCTTGAACCTTTTCTAAGAACCCAAAATTCAAGTCATTATAAATAAATATTGCCGGCAAGTAAGCGTAATAGCCTTTGGCATCTGATTCTAAAATTCCCTTCCATTTCTCACCACCCCAATGCAAGTTGGAAGTTACCCATAGCATTATAATAAAGCTAATCAGGAGAGAAATGACCGATTTTGAACGAATCAAACTGAAAGGTTTTTGGAGTGCTAAAGATACAACTTAAGTAGAAGGAGTGAGATTAGTAGAAAAAAAGCAAAGAGTACAAATAGGGTTATTCTTTTCTCCTTTCGGTTTTGCTTGAGCATTTTCAGTTTTATCTTTTGTATTTCTTCTTCGCTAGCTGATTTGTATTTCAGACTGTTTTTTTGTTTTCGTTTGTAGTTCTGCTTTTTAAAATACTTTTCACGCTGATTCAACAACATATTCCTATTGTTGCGACCTGCTCCTTCACCGTCTTTTGCGAATCCTACGCCCATTTTTGTTTTTTAGTGATAATTGATTTAAAATCAATCAAGATACTAAAAGGGTTTTAAAACTCCAGATTGGAGATCATATTTTTTATTTACTTCAATCTCTTCAGCTCTCCCTTCCGCTTGATGAGGTTTTTATAATCCCATTGGATGTTTTTTGCTTTCTCCAACCAGCGTTTTACATCTTCGATATTTATTTGGTCAACGCTCGTATAACGAATGGATGCGTCTTTGAATTTTCCGGTTCCCGGCATTAAATCTCTTTCTTCAAAACTGGCTCCGCTCCAGAAAAACAAGCGTATACATCCTTTTAGCTTGCTATAACCAACAATGGGGTTTCCCTCCAAAAACCAAACCGGATGTGCATGCCATATTTTGTTTTCTGCTTCCGGTAATTGCTGCGAAATCAACTCGTATAATAAATCACAAATCGCTTTTTCTTCTTTTTTTTGGGCATTGTTATATTCCTGAACCTCTTTGTTCATTGCTACTACTATTTTCAATTACAAATAAAGTAATTGTTGTTGACTGCTAACTCACCTTGCTTAAGAAACTAGTTGATTTTACTAAACAAAATCAGTGAAGTTTTTACGATTGACTACTTTGAAAGTTGCCTCCGGATATGATTTTTTAAAAGAAGAGGGTGGTTTGACTTTCTTCTTTTCATTCCATTTAAACTCAAATGCGTGGTAATTTCCATTTTGGCTTTCTACAAAGTCCACTTCCTGACCGTAGTAGGTTCTCCAAAAATATTGAAAGGCATACGTTTTTTCATAATTGGATTTCTTAATTCTTTCAGTAATTAAAAAATTTTCCCAAAGTGCTCCAACGTCATTCCTTAGCGACAAAGGGTTGAAATTTTGCAGTATTGCATTTCGAACCCCATTATCATAGAAATAGATTTTTCTTGAATTTTTTATTTCATTTCGCTGATTATTGTTTAGGGCTTGTAACTTGAAAATTACAAAAGTCTTTTCCAGTAGGTCGATGTACTTTTCGACGGTGGCTCTATCTACTTGAAGAAGTTGAGCCAGTTCATTGTAAGACACTTCATTTCCTAATTGTAGCGCCAGAGCCTTGAGTAAGTCGCTCAGTAATTTTGGATTGCGAATACCGTCATACTCCAATAAGTCTTTGTATAAATAACTACTGCTCAATTCCATTAAAATATCTTTCTTATCAGCATCATTCATAATTACTTCAGGATACATGCCATAGATAAGCCGATTTTCTAAATCACTTTGAGCTTCGATAAAATTACTGTGATCGACCAATTCTTCCCATGAAATAGGGTACATCGAAAACTCCCACTTTCGCCCGGTTAATGGCTCTTTAATTTCAGAATTTAAATCAATTGCCGAAGAACCGGAAATGATCGCTTTTACACCGGGCAATTGATCATATATAATTTTCACACCTAATCCAATGTTTTGAATTCGTTGTGCCTCATCAATAAAAATAGTATTATGCTTCCCAATAATACTTTCCCACTTCTTTTTTGAAAAATCGCTTAATAGGTTTTGAGTTGTAGCATCGTCACCATTTAACAAGAGAAATTCGCCCTTTTCTCTACAAATATCCATGAGTAGAGTGGTTTTGCCTACTTGTCTTGATCCGGTAACTACAATCACCTTTTTGTCATTCCACTTTTTTAATATTCCACTTTTTAACACTCTTTGAATCATACTGCTCTATTATTTCAAAACATAAAAATACAAAAAAAATCTACAAATTTTGCCAAATTTGTAGATTACATTCTATGTATTTTGCCAAATTTATAGATTAGAGTGATGCACTCTAATACTTTCATTTTTACTGAGTATTGATTTAGGGCTTTCTTTATAAAGTTTTACACAAGAGTATAATAAGACAAACTTTAACTAAATATCTCACTCTTCTTTCACTACAAATATTTTCCCAAAGGCATTGTAAACCGCTTGATGTAAAGCATCTCCATGTGTTTTGTCTTCTAAAAACTCAAAAAACAGCTTTGTATTTTCCGCTTTATTTTGGTCTAATTTTTCGAATAATTCTTTTGCCGTTCGTTCCATTACTTCACCCTCTTCGCCAACAGCAATGTAAATGGATTTTTTTGATGTATAGTTTGAGAGCTCCTCTTTCAACATTTTTTCATTGTCCCACCACAAACTCGGACTAACAATGATGTAATTGTCAAATAAATCAGGTCGTTTAAATAAGATTTCTGTGGCCAATAATCCGCCGAGCGATTGCCCGATAATGGTTTTAACAGCTGTTGTTCTGAAAGTCGAATCAATAAACGGTTGAAGCTCTTTTTGAATAAATTCGATAAAATTTTCTGACTTTCCTGCTGTTGGAAAATCCTTTTGATCCTTCTCATTGCTTGAGGGGTAGGTAAAGTCCCTTTTCCGATCCACATTCGCAACTCCTACGACAATGGATTCGGGAATCATTTTGATCCAAGAGAAAGAGCCAAATTGGACAATTCCTGAGATGTGAATAAAATCTTCGTCTTTGGAGCCGTCGAGCAAATAAATGACCGGATAATTTTTCAAGCTATCTTCTATATAATTTAAAGGCAAATAAATATTCAAATCACGGTTTTCACCTAATATCCTTGATTTTATTGTCATCGTTTTACCAATTGAGAAATCAGTTTCTACTATCAATTTTGGCAATTCTTGACTAATGGACGTTAAGCTGATTATTAATGCGGAAGTTATAGTTATAATTTGTTTCATCGTTTCAGTTGAGATAATTTATAAAAGAAGAAATAGACAAATAGAAGCTACACCTTTACCGTCTTCCATTTCCCCCTGCTAAATAACCAAAGTGTAAACAAACCCACAGAAGTTTCGGAGAAAAAGACCGCCCAAAATACACCGGAATGCCCCCAATCGAAGTGTAAAGCTAACAAATATGCCAAAGGAATTTGAATTGCCCAAAAGAACACCAAATTGATTTTCGTTGGCGTTCTGGTGTCGCCGGCTCCGTTAAAAGCCGAGGTTGAAACCATCCACCAACCATAAACAAAGTATGAATACGAAAGTATTTGCATCCACTCTCCGCCAATGGCAATCACATCGGGATTATCTGAAAAAATGCGCATCAAATCTTCGTTAAAAAAGAAGTAGACCAAGGATACTCCAATTAAAAAGATCATGTTGTAAACACCAACTTTCCAAACGGAAGATTCTGCCCGATCCGGGCGTTCAGCACCCAGGTTTTGTCCTACCATGGTAGCCGCTGCATTGGCTAAACCAAAGGCAGGCATCATGGTAAACATCATGATACGTATGGTGATGGTAGCTCCGGCAACCGCTTCGCTGCTCACATCTGCCAAAATGCGCATGAGAAAGATCCAGGCAGTCATGGCTACGATCATTTGTCCAATGCCTCCGATAGAGGTTTTAAAGATGTTTTTTAATGCTCTTGCATTTACTCTCAAATGCTCTTTCAATAAACGAATGTGCTTTCCTCCGTTAAACAACAACCACAATTGAAATAATACGCCAATACCCCTTCCAATGTTAGTGGCAATGGCTGCTCCTTCGATCCCCATGGCCGGAACGGGACCCCAACCAAAGATAAATAGCGGATCCAACACAATGTTTATCCCGTTGGAAACGAGTAAAACACGCATAGCTATGGCCGCATCGCCGGCTCCTCTAAAAATGGCATTGATCACAAATAAAAGCATGATCACCGCATTTCCGCCCAACATCCACTGTGTGTATCGATAGCCTTCTTGCAGCGCCCATTCATCAGCTCCCATTAAAGTCAAAAGCTCTTTGGAGTAAAAGATCCCGCCAATGGCAAAAGGCAAGGAGGCGATAAGCGCCAAAATAATGGACTGAACGGCCGAAACTCCGGCATCTTCTTCACTTTTCTCTCCAATTCTTCGGGCTATCACTGCCGTAACTGCCATGGATAAACCCATGCCAATGGAGTAGAGCAGGAATAAATAGGTTTCTGTTAGTCCAACAGTAGCCACTGCTGAAGCACCTAATTTTCCCACAAAATAAATATCTGCCAAGGCAAAAGTAGACTCCATGACCAACTCTAAGATCATGGGAACGGCCAGTAAAAAGATCGCCCGACGCAATCCAATGCTGGTGTAATCTGCTTCCGTGCCTCGTATGGCATTGCCCAATTCTTTCCATAAAGAAGCCCTTTTTGTTGGGCTTTCAACAATTTCCTCTTTGTTCATCCTCAAATATGTAAAATAAAAAACTAAACCTCATCCGGCAAGATGGACACTTGAAAACCCAATGCCGAAACTTCTTCAATAATTAAATTCGGATTTATCTGACTGCCGGACTCCACCCGCAAGATATGGTCGCAATCCTCCAAATCAAAAGTGATACGGGAATTTGGAATTTGCTTTTCAATTTTTTTAAGCACCAAACCTGCCTCTTGTTCCAATTCTATGTTTGTTTTAAAAACTTCCACCATTTTTTAATAAGATTTATTCTATTTTCACCCCAAAAGAGATCATCTTCTTAATCCGGGCGTTTTTGCCGCTTTTGTCAAAATCGTAAACATCACAAAAAGCGTATTTTGCCCCACCTTCTTTCATCACGAAACTGCCGTTGCATGAAGCTACCTTCCCATGTGTAATGATGTGGTCAATGGTCAATTCTGAGGCGGTGTATTCCTTCATTTTTTCCAGCTCCGCTACAACTTTTTCTTTGCCTTCAATTATTTTATCACCAACCATTTCCCACACTATGTTGTCTGTGAGTTTATCAGCAATGCTTCTGATATCTCCCTTGCCAAAAGCAATGTTAAAATCTCGAATCATTTCCTTGAGCGGGGCGTTTCCGCAATCTTCTTTGCAATTGATTTTCATTTTTTAATAATTTTAGTTGTTTTCAACGTATTTTTTAAAATTATTGAGAATCACCTGCCAACCGCTTCTTTGCATTTCAATGGAGTTTTGATCTTCCGCATCAAAAGTTAAAGTCAAGATTGTACTCCTATTATCATCCCGGAAATCACCAGCTACTTTTCTACCATCTTCCAAGGTGTACGCAAAGCTTTCACCAACTTTTACTTCATCATAAATGGCTTTAAAGTCAAAACCAAAACTTCCGTCTTTGGCTTCCATTCTTGCACAATATTCACCCCCTACTTTAAGATCATTTTCAGCAGCGGGACAATGCCAAGAAGAATCTGCAAAATTCCAGTTAACAATGTGCTTTGGATTCATATAATAATCCCATACCTTATGGCGATCCGTCAATACTTTTGCTTGAACTGTTATTTTAGTCGAACTCATCTTCAGCTATTTTTTAATTAATGCAATAAACTTTTCTTTGTTTTCAATAATTGCCCATAAATTAATCATCAACAATATTATCGCAACAGGCAAACCCGTTGGAGCTGCAGTAATATGTGTTAGTACGATTCCAATCATTATTGGGAAAATAACGATGGCTCCAAGTGGTCTAAATCGAGAGATGATAAAAAGCAATCCTCCCAAAATTTCAACAACGGCTACCAAAGGCAATAACCAGCCAATTTGTTCCATTGCGGAGTTTAAGGCTACCATTTTTTCTGGTAAACTTTCAGGAACAGGTATGTAATTAAACAACTTATTTAAACCGGAGTTAATAAACATCAGTCCAAACAATAAGTAGATAATAAATAGTATTTTCTTTTTCATCTTTTTAAATTTTATTTAATTGATTAATGTCCAATTTTTTCATCTGCATCATGGCTTGCATTGCTTTTTCTCTTTTGGTTTCGTCAGCTTGTGTCAAAATTTCTCGAAAACCATCCGGAATCACTTGCCAGCAGACGCCATATTGATCTTTCAGCCAACCACACATCATTTCTTCACCTCCATTTTGCAATAGTTTTTCCCAATAATAATCCGTTTCTGCCTGGTCTTTCGCATGAATCATTATGGAAACCGATTCATTAAAAGGGAAGTCGTTTTCAACTCCGCTATCCATAAACATGAATGTATGACCGAGCAATTTTGCTTGTGCGTGTTTCACGTAAGTTTCAGGCAGTCTTTCTTCTTTTGAATAAAACATAGCTCCTTCAGACTTTGACTCCGAGAATATCGACAGGTAAAAATCCATTGCCTCTTTTGCCTTCCCTCTTTGCTTACCACTAAAGAAAAAAAGCGGTGTGATTTTCTGTCCTACATTTTTTAAATCGTCTTTCATCAATTGCCAGGAAACACCGTATTTGTCATTCAACCAAACGTAGTAATCACTCCAATCATAACTGTCGAGCGGCATCATAACTTCTCCGTCTTTTACTAAATTGGCGTACAACTGATCCAACTCCTTTTTGCTTTCACAGCAGACAAAAAAGTTAACGGAAGGGTTGAAAGTCGACATTGAATTGCCGTTTAATGTCACAAACTTGGCTTGCATCAACTCAAAATCAGTACTCATTACTTTGCCTTCATTGGTGTAATCTACTGTTTCCTTTTTTGAAGGAGAAAAGACATTTGTATAATAATTCATTGCTTCTTCAGCTTCTTTTGGAAACCAAAGGCAATGTGTTATTCTATCTTGCATAGCATGTGTTTTATTTGGTTTAGTCTTGCGGAATTTGACTTTCATCCATCCAAGCAAGCTCCCACTGATGACCGTCTAAATCGGCAAAAGCATGCTGGTACATCCAGCCATGGTCTTGTGGTTTGGAATAAGTCGTTCCTCCGGCAGCAACGGCTTTTTTTACCATTTGGTCAACGGCTTCTTTGGAAGGCTGGTCAATGGCAATTAATACCTCCGTGGTTTTATGTCCGTTGGCGATTGGTCGATCTGTAAATTCAGAAAATCGCTTTTCAGTCAGCAGCATGGCGAAAATGTTTTCACTAATGATCATACATGTTGCTGTATCATCTGTAAAATCAGGGTTAAACGTAAATCCCAATGCCGTAAAAAAATCGATGGACTTTTGGAGGTCTATTACCGGCAAATTGACAAAGATTTTGCTCGCTTTCATTTTTCGAATAGGTTTGGTTAGAATACAAGAGCAAACTTATAAATGATAGAGCACTTAAAAGATAGTCATTTGCGACAAACAAGAGGTCAAATACGAAAAAACTAGGAAGCGTAGCGTTTTTTGTACTCGATCGGACTTAAGCCTACATGTTTTTTAAACAATTTTCGAAATGATTTTGCATCTGAATATCCTACCTTGTACATGACTTCCTTTACAGGAAATGGAGCTTGTTCAAAATTTCTTTTGGCAACTTCAACTCTCACTCTTTGCATGTATTCAGAAAGCGTGTTTCCGGTAGCCTTTTTAAACCTCCGTTCTAATGTTCTTCGATTGACAAAAAGCTGAGTTGCTAATTGATCTACCGTAAACTCTCCTTGATAGTTCTGTTCGATAAAGTCTTGAGCTTGCTTAATTAATTTATCTTCATGATTACGCTGACCTTTAAAAATGATAAAGGGAGATTGAGATACTCTACTCATATCAATCTGAAAGTGTTTTGAACAATAAACTGCTGTTTCCCGATCCACCATTTTTTCGATTAAATAGAGTACTAGGTTGGCTGAAGAAAAAGCCCCACCACCCGTATAAATACGCTCTTCATCTGTGAGTATTTTATCTGTCAATAAATGTGTTTTTGGGAAGTGCTTCCTAAATTGATCAGCTGCTCTCCAATGAGTTACACAATTTTTATTGTCAACTAAGCCACTTGCGCCTAAAATAAATGCGCCTAAACACAAACTAACAACTTCAGCTCCTTTATGATACTGATCTACAATCCAAGGTAAAAACGCTAAATTTTGCTCAATGGCTTCTTGAATTTTATCTCCTTTTATGGGCGGAATAACAATAATATCTGTTTTGCTAAGCTCTCGAATATTTTTTTGAGCTCGAATAGCGTATAAACCTTCGTCGACTTTTACTTCTTTATCACTCCCAACTAATTCCACATTAAATGCTGGACTTTTGCCCATCATTCGTAGGTAGTTGTTGGATTCTAAAAAACCTTGGCGTGCATTTTCAAGACCGCCAATATTTAATTGATTTAGTAGTAGAATGGAAACTGTTTTCATCAGACGGACAAATATAGGACGATAAGTTGTTTAAGCGATAAATAAAAGAGAAAAACTTACAGTTGTAGGTAAGTTATAAAGGAAGTAGCTTTCAATATTGCTTAAGTGTACGTTAGAAAGTTAGACTTTTTGAGCTCGCTTACTTATCATCTTCAGAGATTACGCCATCACCAATGTACTTGCCGTTTTTGAAGATCATGATTTGAGTAAGAATACCATTTTCGTCGTATTTATAGTATTTTCCATCCATTAAGCGATAGCCTTTAAATACGCCGTCTTTTACAATTTGTTTGTCTCTGTTGTATAGTTTTTTGTATCCATTTCCGTCAAAGCCACCTTGGTTGGGAGTTTCATCTTTTGAAGCGGTTACGTTTACCTCTTTTCCTTCTTCCAGTTGTTTTTCTAAGGCATCTTTTTGAGGAGTTTTAGCAGCATAAGTTGCTATACTTGTTTTGTCTAGCTGACCATTGTTGAAGTTTTTTACTTCCATTAAATCGCCGTTTTCATAGTACTCGCGCATTTCACCGTTTTCCTGACCTTCTACCCAAGTACCTTCCAATCGGAGATTACCATTTTCATAGTAATATGTTTGTTTGCCGCTTCTTTTTCCATTCTCAGTAAAAGTAAATTCTTGAGCTAACTTTCCATTGGAATGATAGCGTTTGAAGTCCCCGGTGTTTTTAGTTCGCTCCCAATTGCCTTTTTCTTCTACTTTCCCATTTTCGTAATACAAAGTGTATGGTCCTCGAGGTCGGCTGTTCTCGTAAGTGATTTCACTTTTTAAATTGCCATTAGGGTAGTAGGTTTTCCACAAGCCGCTTTTTCGACTGCTTTCGTATTTACCTTCTTCAACAATACTGCCTGTTTGGTAGCCCGGATGTTTGCCACTTTGCGCTTTAACTATCCAGTAACCTTGTCTTCTTCGGTTTTCGTCAATGCGATTAATGGTGTCACCCTCTAAAATCTCAAAAGATTGTGCATAAGTAAATAAGGTGCCTAAAAGAAAAATAAACAGAAAAAGTAGCTGTTTCATGGGTGTAAATATAGCAACATAAAAGTAGCTAAAAAACTTTAGTTTAGTCCTTTGATTATTTTTAGTTGTTTCAACATATCTGTGCTCATTTTTTCTAGATCGTACTTCATTTTCCAATTCCAATCTTTTTGAGCGGCGGTATCTTCAATGCTTTGTGGCCAGCTTTCGGCTATTTTCTGACGAAAATCCGGAGCATAGGTAATTTTAAAGTTTGGCATTTGTATTTGAATGGCAGCAGAAATTTCTTTGGGTGAAAAAGAAATGCCACCCAAATTATAGGAAGAGCGCACTTTGATGTTTTCTTTGGGAGCTTCCATCAACTCAATGGTGGCGCGAATAGCATCTTCCATATACATCATAGGTAAATAGGTGTCTTCCTTTAAAAAACATTCATATTCGCCTTTTTCCAAAGCTTGGTGGTAAATGTCTACGGCATAATCCGTGGTTCCACCGCCGGGCATGCTTTTGTAGCCAATTAAACCCGGATAGCGAATGCTGCGAACATCCACATCGTAGTTTTTTGCGTAGTATTCACACCAACGTTCTCCAGCCAATTTGCTGATACCGTATACGGTGGTTGGATCGGTTACCGTGTGTTGTGGTGTATTTTGTCGCGGAGTGTTTGGGCCAAAAACAGCAATAGAGCTAGGCCAAAAAACCTTTTTGATCACGCCTTCTTTGGCGAGGTCTAAGACGTAAAATAGGCTGTCCATGTTCAGCTCCCAAGCAAACTTTACCTGTTTTTCGGCATTGGCCGAAAGTAGTGCCGCCAAATGATAGATCTCTGTTACTTTGTATTTTTCTACTAATTCTTTTAATCGTTCTTCATCCAGTGCATTCAGCAATTCAAAAGGACCTTCATTATCTTTAATTTCTCTAATGTCAGTTGCCAATACCTTGTCTGCTCCTTTGATTTTGCGAAGATTCTCCACCAACTCTTGTCCCACTTGCCCTCCGGCACCAATTACTAAAATCATATTTTCTTGCTGTCTTAATTTGCGTTTCAAAAATAGGAAAAGGAGGGTTTATAATGGAAGTGAAGAGTGGGGAAAGTTTAAAGTTTTTTTAGAAGTTAGAGTCAATAATCAAGACGCAAGATCAAATTAAAAGTGTCTTAAGTTTGAAGATAAAAGTTGAATTTTTTGCGGAGCAAAAGAATCGTTTCTTGTTTTTAGTTTCAAGTCTTAAGTCTACTTACTATCGCGCAAGCGATAATTTTCTATACTCTAGCCTCTAACTTCTAGTTTCTTTCCTCTTCAATTCTTCAATCTCTTTTTCCAGCCGATCAATGTAACGTTCAGTTAGCTCCCTGTTGTCGTGGTAAATATTGTTGATTAATTTGTTTGCTGAGTTATCTCTAAATTCTTGATTGTATATTTTGTGTGTTGAGAAACCAAATAGTTCAGCAATTTCAACCTCCAGCACTTCGCAAATTTCAAGTAATCTTTTGAGCGATAATTTAGTAGTCTGGCTTTCAATTTTGTGGTAAGCTGCGGGGCTTAAACCTAGCTCCAGCGCCATGTTTTCATGCGTCCAACCTTTCTTTTTTCGTTTTTGAATGATGTTGTCAATTACTTGATCAATGATGTCTTGAATATTATTTTCTGTCATGAAAGTAAATTTATTTTTCCCAAAAGTAGATATTTATTCGTAAAACGATATAGGTTTCTGTTAAATTCTCTTAAGATTTGCAAAGTATTGGGAAACAATTAAAAAGAAAGTTCAGATTGCAAGTGATGGAAGGCTTGAGTCTACTACAGTTTT
>MDTG01368599.1_pt1 | contig 13675 bp, 8 predicted proteins | sample 811421 | NCBI WGS metagenome assembly MDTG01 (sample SAMN05326645, study PRJNA326480) | marine metagenome | isolation source: seawater | place: Pacific Ocean: South East | collected 2011 | reverse complement strand
TTCCTCCTTGATGTCGACCGCCACCAGCTGGTTTCCGTAATTCGCGGAATAGACCATGCTTCCCATGGTTGCCACGGTCCCAATGATCTCAGCATCCACCCCTACCTCGTTAACGGCCTTCCCGCTGTGCACGTCGACAATATGGACGATGGCATCGCAGCCCCCGAGGATGACCGTTCTGCCTTCCACCAGAGCAGGTGTTCCGTTGATCTGCTCGGCCGTTTCATAAGTCCAGGCTTCCGAGCCATCCTCCACCCGCAAGGCCCGGCAGATCCCATCGTAGCCGTTGACGACAATCCAGTCCTCTTTCCCATCCGGTTTCTGCACCAGGAGCCCCCCACCTACAAACTTGTCCGCCGCTTCGTATTTCCAGATCTCCTTGCCCGTCTTCTGGTCAAGGCAGTAGAAGAAACGGTCGCTCGAGCCAATGAACACCCGGCCCAGGCCGACGGTCGGCGGAGCGTCAATGGTATCGTCCGTTTCAAATTTCCACCGTTCCTTCCCGGTCTCGAAATCAACCGCGTAGAACGTGCCCATGACAGTGCCAACAAAGACACTGCCATCTGCGATGGCGGCGTCTCCAATGACCGGGCCATCCAGCGCCACGTCCCACTTGATCTTCGGCTTGCGGGGCACGGCGTCCGGCACGCGCCCCTGCAGGGCGTTGCCTCCCCGGGGAAGAGACCAGCTCCGGGTAGGGGCCGCCGTGTTTTCCTCCCGCTCCGGAGCCGCCCCCACGGTGTCTCCCGCCGGCAGTCCAATGAGCACCCCGGTTATAACTATTCCCAGTTTTAATTTCGTCATTTCGCCCTCGACGTTGAGCTTACGTCCATTGCGGCTTCATATAGTAGCACAAAACTTGCCTCCGTCATAGCCCGGGGGTTGAACTGCCCGGTCCACTGCCGGGTGGCGTCTTCCGCCAGAACTGGAAAATCCCTGCGATCCACGCCTGCCTCGGCGAGAGCTGGCAGGGCAGCCAGCGAAATGAGTCGCTCGACCCACTCCACAACCGGCAGGGTGGCATAGCCACGCTGGGAAAGGAGTTTTCCATATTGCTCGTATACCGCCCGGGCTGCTGGATCCTCGTCGTTGTACCGCATGACGTGGGGAAGCATGAGAGCCACCGCATGCCCGTGCGCGAGCCCTTGCCGCGCAGTCAGAGGGTTAGCCGATGCGTGGGCGGCCCCCAGCATACTATTCTCAATCGCGAGCCCGGAAAAAGCGCTTCCCAGCAGCATTTGACCACGCTCCTCAAGAGAAGCCTCGCCTCGTAGAACGGGCTCAACAGCTGAAGCGATGCGCAGGAAAGCCTCTTGTGAGAATGCCGAAGACAGGGGATTACGCTTCGTGGAGACCGCCGTCTCCAAGGCGTGCGAGAGGGCGTCGAGGGCTGTAAGAGTCGCCACCTGCTGTGGCATTGATGTCGTCAGCTCCGGATCGAGAACAGCGTAAGTGGCCAGTGCCCCGGGGTCTCCGCAGGCCATCTTTTCGTGTGATCCGTCGCGGCTGATCACTGCGTAGCTCTGGCACTCACTCCCGGTTCCGGCAGTAGTGGGCACGGCTACGAAGGGTAGCAGCGGCTGGCGGGCCAGCGCATAGCCCTTGTAATCACTCATGGTCCCACCGTTGGTGAGAAGGAAGTTGCACCCCTTCGCGGTATCCATGCTGCTTCCCCCGCCGAGGCCAACCAAGCAGTCAACCTTGACCTGGCGGGCGAAGTCACAGGCTGCGGTAATGTCGCTTTCACCCGGGTTCTCCGTGGTACCGTCGTATACCGTGAAATCGATCTCAGCCTCGGAAAGGAGTGCCGCAGCCCTTCCAACGTGCCCTGCAGCAACGATCCCGGGGTCCGTCACGACCAGGGCATGTCCTCCCCCGCTCCTGCGAATACAATCCGGGAGTTCCCGGAGGCTGCCTGGTCCCCCCACCAGCCGAGGGCTGGGTCTCGTTGCGAATGATTCCATTTCTGGTCACGTCACCGCGGCCAGGTTGCCCTGGATCGCCCGACGGCGGTAAAGGAACTCAAACAGGTTTCCTTCGTGGGGCTGCTCCCATTGCACCCGGTTGGTCGGGAAGGGGCCTATGTTCAGCCGCTCGATATCGGGTGAGTTCATCAGTTCGCGGATCCAGGCCGGATCCTCGGTCCATGCCGACACCACGAGGGTCTCCCCGATCTCGCCCAGCATGCGCTCCTGCGGCATTTCACAAATACTGGCGAAGGGAAACATGAACTCCGTGTTGGCGAGGGGATGTGCCGAGTCCGCACAGGAAATCAGGGTTGGACGGAGGTAGGTCTGCCCGTGCATCTCGACCAGTCTCGGGCCGTTGCGATAGCGCGCGGTCACGTCCTCGGCTCCCTCCACCCTGAGATGCTCATCGATGAGGTCATTAATGGATTGCGCCCACTTCGTATTCGAGAACCCGCAGAGCAGGGCCTCCTCGTGGTCCCGCGGCAGAGGCTCGATGGCTGCCAGCTCCTTCGCCAGCGCATCGGCAAGCTCTTCCCGACCTGTGGGAACCAGGATTGCTGAGGTGTTGATACAGCTGCGCCCCCCGTTGGCGGAGATGGACTCAACCAGCGTAGTGGTATGCTCGGTCCACTTGCCAGCGTAGTCAGAACCCATCAGCACCTTGCTCCGGCCCGTTCCATGCACCTGGATGCTTGGGAAGCCTGAATACTTGCGTACCGTTGCATCGCTGCCGAAGGCAATGCCCCGCCCACAAGTCATCAGAATCGTGTCTCCACCCTCATGACTGGTCGGGTAGAACCCAAAGGCCTCGCGGGGAAAGCCAGCCGCGATAAGGGCCTGCACGATGCGCAGCGGGGTGAAGGGATCTTCCCGACCCGGTTTCAACAGTACCGGAATCTTTAACACCGGCGCCGGCAACCAGAGCGAGTTGACCGCCGGGGCGTTGCTGGGCAGCGACACCCCAAGCGCCCCGGTGACGGGGAAAAAGTTCACCTCCAGGTCATCAACCGCAGAGAGGCCCCGGTCAAACAGCTCAAGAGGAAGCCCCCTGGTCAACCCCCCAATGACGGTCCGGATCTGGGACATTGCCGCGTAGACCTTGCCCATGTTCATCCGCACGAGCGTGTGAGGTAGCTTGGTCAGGGCCGACAGGGACTCAATGTAGTCCTGCGGAGTTTGCGTCGCCTCCCCGACGGGCAGCTCTTCATGCAGGAACAACTCCGCGGCCTGTTCACAATAATCCGCCAGTGTTTCGGCCGGAACCGCCTGCAGGGCCTCCCGGGATTTTTCAATCCCGAGGAGATCTCGCCGGATCAGTCCAGGATTGGCGGTGTGGGTTAAAACCGTTCGGCCCTCGCTGGACTCCAGCTCCACGGTGTCGAGGCTGCGATACTCTTGGCCGAGCCGCAGGATGGGAATGTGTATCTCCTTATTCATGACTTGATGCGCGATACCTTGATGACCTGAATGTCGTTAATATACTCCTTCGATGACCTGCTTTGTTCCACTCTGGAAAGGTCTGACATCTCCGACCCCGTCCCAGGGGAATTCATCGCAGGGTTCGCGGCGGATCGCTTCGTCCCGTTCGAGGAAGCGGGGGACGAAAAACTCCTTCGTCATGGTGGTGAGTTCCACCCTTCCGTATTCGCCGTAAGGGACGTCTGCGGCGGCATCCTCGGGGTCGACAATCCTGAGGACTGCTCTGGGCCGGGGAGCGTAATAGGTCAGGCTGTATTCCCCTGCTTCACGCTTCCTGCTAATCGCCAGTCCCATCAGGGTGTTACCGTAGGTGGGAGCATAATTAATCTTACCTTCGAGGACTTCCTCCTCAATGAAGCGGACATACTGCGGCGTCATGGTCGTTCCGCCGGCGAAGACCCCTCTGATCCCGGCGTCAGCAAGCGACATGCGCTCAGCGAGGCTCTCGAGGAGCTTGGGCGTAGTAAAGAGGCACTTGATATCCCGATGCCGGATGATGGTGACCGCCTGGTCGATCACATGCTCCTGGTATTTCCTCGCCATGGAATACTCTCCGTCAGCGATGAGGCGCTTTACCCAGCGAGGGTCAAGATCGATGAAGTAGCAGGCACCTCCCCGGCGGTTAGCCAGATGTTCGATCGAGAGGCGCAGTCGGCGCGGTCCCGTAGGACCGACCATAAGCCAGCTCCCTCCCTGTGGAAAGAAATCAGAGGGATAGTGGTCACTGAACTCGGAATAGTCTGTCTTGTAGTCGTCCCACCCAATCCGCTGCTTTGGCATCCCGGTTGTTCCCCCGGTCTCAAAGACATTATAGGGCCTCCCTTCGAAGGCCTTCGGAATGAAGCGGGCCGGATCCTCCTTGCGCAGGACTTCGTCATCAAAACTGGGGAACTTCTGGATGTCAGCAAAACTGGTCACCTCCGCGATCGGGTCGAAGCCGAGGTCCTTGGCCCGTTCAAGCCAGTAAGGACACCCGGTTTCGGGCGAAAAGTGCCATCTCATACTTTCGCGGACGCGCTCATCAAGTGCATCGCGAGCTTCTTCAACGGTCAAATCACAGCTCATCGTAGTTATCTCCCCTGTAAGAGAGGGCTCATCCCTACCCCTTTCTGCAAATCCCGCAAGTCCCGCGATCACCGGTCCTACGCAATTAGGGGGGACATGCTGATTATCCAGTTTTGGATCATATCTGTGCAATTCACCTGATTTCGAGGGATCCAGACATTGCGAAGGGCCCATCTGACTTCATCGCGAGCGGTCCCCCGGGCGAAGGCCCTTCCACGAGCATGGTCATCTTTCCCTCCATCTCGAAGGCGATATCCTCAAAATAAACCAGCGAACGCACGATTTCAAAGTCACCCTACAGTGAAATCTTGACGTCAGGATCCTCGTCTTCCCCCTTCATCAGCGCAGTGCAGTCAATTTTACCCATCAGACGGGCACAGCGCACGCCCCGGACCTTCTTCTCTCCCACGAGGGTAAAGACGACCTCTCCCCGGACGCCGTCGGCCATTCCCAGGAACGCCGGAATATCGGCTGCGTCTACCTTCCAGGACTCCCCGATCCTCCTTGGCCCGTTGCCATACATTACCCGGTCGTCATCGGCATTCCATCGCACTGCAAGCTCATCCAGCTCTTCATCCTGTTGCTTATTTGCTTCTCCCTTTTCCAGGCGGGCGGACCACTTCCCATTGTCCCTTTCCAAAATGACCGGCACGCCGACCAAGGCCTGCTCCTCTTCCTTGACATCCTCTTTCCCGTCGATCCTGAATACCTTGCGGGAATTCGAGCTCCGAAGCAGGTAACGCACGCGATCCGGGGTAAGCTGCATCCCGTGCTCTTCCCGACGCCCAGAGTCAGACATGGAACCCGCCAGCCTGAGATCTCCAATGGAAAGCTCGAGGGTCTTCGAGCTCATCGTCATGGCTGACTTCTCCACTATTTTCGTTCCGACCGGCAGCCCGGCGCTTTCCTGGTACAAGAATATTTTCTTCCCCTCCGCGGTTGCATGGGCCGGAGCCAGAACGAGCAGGGAAAGAAACACGAAGCCTCTCATGTTACAGCCTGCATCATTCCGGCATGCAGCATCAACGCGCATGAGCAGCACTCTGATGCTAACCGTGATCAGGCCTCGTCACGACTGGCCCTGGGAAAGAATTTCTCCACGGTCTCAGCATTCGGCGGCTTGCTCGCGAGAGAGAATACCACCATCGCAAGGGCACCAGCCACCCAGCAGATGGCCACCGGCATGACGCCGCCTAGGACGGTGTACTCTCCTCCAAAACCAGACATCGCGAAGAAAATAAACCAGGTCACGATCACCACGATTACGCTGGCAAAGGCACCCGCCGCAGTGGACCTCCGCCAGTAGAGGGCGGCCAGGACCAAGGGGGTGAGGGCCGCAAATCCTGAGAAGCACCAGACCGCGAGGTCGAAGACGTTCTTATCGATCAGGATCATGGCCAGCGTATAGGTCAGGATCACGATCCCCACCACGAAGCCGCGCGCCATGAGCAGGATCTGCTTATCGCTGAAATTTTTCTTCGAATTATGCAGCACGACGTCGTTGGTAAAAATAGTACCGAGGCACAGAAACTGCGAATCGAGAGAAGACATGATAGCAGCCAGCACGCCGGCGGTCACCAGGCCGACGATGATGGGATCCTGCACGAGCCGACCAACCATCTGCGCCAAAACGGCCGCGGGAGGAGCATCCGCGGGGAGCTTGCCGGTAGCCCAGAGGCCGATCAGGACACACGGCACCCACACGATCATGATGCAGATAGGGTGGGCCACCACGGTAAGCTTGAAGGCCTTGGCGCTCTTTGCGGTAAGCCAGTGCTGGAAGAGGTGCGGGAACATCCCCACGCTCAGCGGGATGAACATGTAGGTCAGGAACATGATGGGGGGGACCCCGACTTCCCGATCGACCGTCTTGCCCGCCTTGTTGACAAACTCCATCTCGGAGGGAGTGCGGACAAGGTGGGCATCATTGGCTTGTTCGATGGCTGCCCCAAGCCCCCCCAGCTTGTTGGAGATCAGGATGAAGGCGAGGACTCCCATCACCATGAAGACAAGGGTCTGGAAGGTGTTGGCCCAGGCCGCAGCCCGTGAACCGCCGGCAAAAATGTAACAGAGGACTACCACGCAGATGACCAGGCCCGTCAGCCATGGAGGAACTGCTCCGTTGGTCGACTCGAAGACCTCCGGGAACATCCCGGGATTAGGCCCCTTCGGACCGGTCACGCCTCCGATGGTCTTAGCCGCCCCGATCACCCCGATGAGAAGGTAGGGTATGACCAGCAGGACCAGGATCGGGAAAAGAAGGTAGCCAAGCGCGTTGGATTCATAGCGACCGCGAAAGAATTGAATCTGCGTAACATAGCCGTGCCGTTTCCCGATCGACCACAACTTGATTCCAATCAGGAAGAAGCAGGCGGCATGGATGAGCCCGGAAGATGAGGCCATCAGGCCATAGGTGCCGACCCCCCGCTCAAAGGCCTTCCCGGTCGAGCCTACCAGCGCAAAGGCGGTCATGGTGGTCCCGAATACCGACATGAGCAGCATGAAGGGACCGATCGACCGGCTGGCCACGAAGTAATCATTACTCGTTCCACGGAAGAAAAGCTTCGACCCCATGGCGAACGCCAGGAGCGCGCCCAGATAGATGATGATAACCCAGATTGTTGCCATGGTTCCGTTATTCCGTTTTCAGAATTCTTACTGGTCCTTTCCGTCAGCCCACTCCTCAAGGTGGTGGGGCCAGGCGACCTTGATGACGATGGCCCAGAAGGTGGCCGCCACCAGCGAGTAGAGAGCATGGTAGGCCAGCCCGACGGGCAGAAAGCCGAAGACCAAGGAGGCGCTGTCCCAGTTCCAGCTGTCCTGGTGCAGGACTGCCAGTATGACGAAGACGACCACAAACAGGAGAGCAGGCTTTTTCATACAGGAAATCGACTAACGTTATGAACGACCGGACTTTAACCTGCTCACCCCAAAAACAAAAAGACCAAATCCTGCCCCTTGAGCCCCTCCTCCCGGAACCCGCCCCGATCCTACTCCGGGATAAAACAGGCTGGGCGTCCCCGCCAAGGCGGGGTCCCTGCAGTCTTCCAGTCTCGCATCCGGGCCTCTTATCCTGAATCAGTCCGTGGCGCCGGTTGTTCCTATCGCGTAGAGATGGGTCTGACTGGCTATGTAGACTGTGTCGTTGGCAACAACTGCGGAACTGTAAATTGGCGCATGCAGCTCAATCGTCCCGAGGTGCTTTTTCTCCTTGGTGGCCGCCAGGACAACCACTTCGCCGTCCTCCGTTCCAAGATAAACCTTCCCATCCGCAACCAGGGTGGAGGACCACACCCGGCTTCCGGTCTCGTGCACCCAGTATTGCTTGCCTGTCTTCGCATCCACACAATGGATGTCCCCATCGTATTCTGCACAGATTACAAGGCCATCATCGGTAATGCTTGGGGTGGATATCGAGCGGCCGATTCCTGTCCCGTCGCCATACTCATAGGTCCAGACCGCCTTCCCGCTGAGATCACCCTTCGCGCTGGCATCGACACAGCTGAGCATGCCCACTCCATCCCCGTGTTCAGGATCCTGCCCGATCGCAAAATACACCAACCCCTCATGGATTACCGTTGTGCCAATAATATCATTAGGGCCTTTGAAGGTCGCATACTTGATCGGGGTTCCGTCCGGCTTCTGTCGGAAATGCAATGGGTTCCCATCGTAGCGCCAGAGCTCCTTAAGGATGGGAATGCCCTCGTCCTCATCCATCACCGGGACCGGTTCAAACCCATAGGCAAATCCATCGCCTCCTCCCCAGACCAGCACATCTTCGCCCTTGGCCTTGCCAACCGCAGGAGAGCTCCAGCTCGCGTGCAGGACGCGCTCAGATACACCAGAAATTTCCTCTCCCAGAAGCTTCCCGGTATTCTTGTCGAGGGCAATCAGCCCCGGGATGAATTCGCCTGGAATATTGGTGTGAGACCAGTCAACCCCGTTCGATGTCGAGGTGTAGAGAATGTCTCCGTGAATCAGCGGGGAGCAACTCGACACATTATGGGGGAACGCCCCAACCCCGTTATCTGCATCACGCATGTCAAAAACCCAGAGAATATCTGCGTAGGTATTGTCGATTTTCGGCGCGCCTTCCGCGAACGCACCCTTCCGCCGCCCCAGGGCGCTCTTCAGAGCGTCCCCCTCCAGCCCGCCCTCGATCTGCTTGGTCAGGGTCTCAACGAGGGTGGCATTGGCATCGGAAAGGGTCCGGGTCTCACCATCCACCGTTACCTCACGGGCCTTGGCGATACCAGAGAACCCCGCACCATAATACTTTTGCTCGTCTTGGAACGGACCATCGTTGCCATCGGCAAGACCATTCATGTCCATACAGACGACCTCCCCCCGGTTGGTCACGACCCAGAGCCGGTCTTCCTCAATAGCAGGAGAAGAGCAAAGGCCGACATACTCCCAATCGCTGACCTTACGGGCCCCAAGTTTGGGGGCGACCAGTTGCCAGAGAAACTCCCCGGTCTTTTCGTCAAAGCACATCAGGTTGCCGCGGTCCACCACGTTTCGTGCATCCCGGGGAGATTCATTATTGGTTCCGGCAAAAACCTTTCCATAGGCGACCGACGTTGTGCCATAGGATTGAGAGCCCAGCTTTGCTACCCAGCGGATGTTCTTTGCCTCCTTGAGATCAATTTCCTCAGTCTCATCATCCATTTCCCCGGGGTTGACCTCAACAGGCAGGTTGGCGGCCTTGCCTACCATGTTCCGGGACCCATCCCGGCCCCACGTTGGCCAGTCTTCGCCCTTCACCACTACCGGGACTCCTTCTGCTTCGGTCCCTTCTGCTTTATTCGGTGCCTCCGTGCCGACCGCGCCAGTCTTCTCCTGGCAGGAGGCCAGGCCCGAAATGAGGCTGACGGAAACAATGAGTTTGCAAGCTGATTTCAATTTCATGGCTGAATGGAACAAGGCGGGTTTTAGGATTACTGTGCGGCGGAAAGTTTGATGTTATCGATATAGACGCGCTTCTGGACCTGGGGGGAAAAGGCGAAAATGCCGGGCGCTCCCTTCTCATGAACGTCAGCCAGCTTGACTTCAATAGTCCAGTTTTCCGGCTCTGGCTGGTCGCGAACCCATGCCTTGGCACGCACGAAGCCGCTTCCGTCCTCTCCCCGGAAAACGTTAGTTTTCAGATGATACCAGGTGTTGGGACGAATCGGGAACTTCACACTCTCTTTCACCCTTTCGTGGTTGGAACTGACCTCCAGGATTCGGCGGTTCCCATCCAAGGTGATCAGGTAGCGCTGGTTGACCAGCCCGATGGTCGACATGACCCGGCGATTCCCGTCCGTTGCAACATCTGCTTCAAGGACGTAATTACTCAGCTCGGGATCACCAAAGAAGTTCATCGTCCTTTGGAAAAGCACGTTATCCAACCTGTTGGCAATGACCTGACTGCCATCATGTTCGAGGACATGCCACTTGATCCGGGCGCCCAGCCAGGGCAACGGAGGAAAGTTTACCGCTTCTCCCTTGTCGTTTTTCATCGGCAGGGGAGTCCCCTCAAAATCAGCCTCGTATCCAACCGTGGCAATCACGCGGCCTCGGGTCGTCGCGCTCATCCCATCAACACTCGCCTTGAAGGCGCCCGCCGAGAGCTTGGCGTCAGCACTTGCCGAGAGGGTGTCCCCTTCAAAGGTGGCATCGACCTTGGCCTTCACTCTGGCCGTGGGCGGAATAAAAGCTTCCCATTCGGCTCCCTCCATCTTCTTAACCCGGCGACCCTTATCATCGAGGCCCCAGATCGTGAAGGTCTGCTGGCTTCCGGGAGTCAGGGCGAATTCAGCTGGAACGATCTGAATCTGGGCGACCGGACCCACGTCTCCAGCGGACGATTCCTCCTTATAGGCCGCAACCTCGCCGTCCTTCGATCCAAAACAGTGCAGGCCATTTTTGGTCATCAGGAAGCACTTCCCTCCCCACAGGGCCGGAGTGCCAAGGCATGGAGTGTGAAGATGCAGCTTGGTAAGCTCCTCCGCCCCCTCTTCCCCCGGTTTGAGAATGTAGAACATCCCATCTGCCAGGGGCACGTAGAGTTTGCCGTCGGCATAGGCAGGAGAGGCATGAAGCTGGTCCGGCGCGAGTTTCTTTCTCCAGATCGTTTTTCCGGATTCAGCGTCCACGCAAAGCAGCTCCCCCGTCGCGATCGTGGTGTAAACCCTGTTCCCAACCAAGGTGGGAGAACTGGTGAAGGCCACATGTTCCTCATTTCGCCATAGCTCGGAACTCGCCGGCAGAATCATCGGCTTCCCCGAGTTGTAGGTCGTCGGAACCTTCAGGCAAATCAGACGCCCCTTTGCAGTCGTATCGACGTTCTCCTTGCCGTGGATAGCAATCAGTTTGTCCTCTCCATATTTGAGGATCTGGGAGTTGATCCCACCCTTGGCAAACTGGAATCGCCAGAGCGCCTTGCCAGTTCGCATGTCAACACTGGTAATATTTCCACACCCATGGCCGGTGTATCCCACCCGGTGACCCTCGATGTCGGCATACACCGGCATGGCAAAAGAGCTGTCATCCGGAACCGTCCCCGGTGTGGAATACCAGACCAGTTCGCCGGTCACCTTGTCGAAAGCATAGAGGCGATCCCGGGCCGGCCCGGTCGTGCCCCAGTTGGCCGTTACACAATGCAGGATGACAAGGTGGCCATCCAGGCCAAGCGACCCCGTCCGCCCGTTGGGAAAGGTGAGGCGAGCAAGTTGCTCGACGAGGGAATGCTCCCAGAGTTTCTTGCCGTCTCCCGTAAAGGCCATCAACCGGCCGTTGGATCCCTGCAGGTAGACGTTTCCAGTTTCGGCATCGACGATCGGGGAACCGACCGCATATCGATTGTAGACAACGTCGCTGATGTAATCGCGAAAGCGGTATTCCCACTCGGGCTTCCCGGTTTCCGGATCGAGGCAGATCAGGGCTTCCTGGACCTCCGACAGATCCTTGGCATCGTCGTAGTATCCGAAGACATAGAGCTTCCCATTCGCTACCACGGGTGTTCCCCCGCCCTTCACGCTATAAGTCCAGAGATGATTTTCCCCGCCGGGTCCGCCCCATGTGTCCGGAAAGCCGGATCCAGGAAGGGCACCAGTCTGGTCAGGGCCCCTCCAGCTCAGGAGGCCGGTGGCCTTTGGCGGAGCGGCCAAGGCAGCAGTGGCCACGGCGCAGGCTACCAGAACGGTTAGGCTGACGGTAATTCGAAGAATTTTCATGGATGGTTTTTTACGCAGGCGTGAGCTGTCTCGCCCCCGCGGTTTCCGCAAGAGAAAGCGACAGGAGGCTTAAACTGGCCGCGAGGACTCTACCAGAGATCGAGATCTACGCGAACTCCGAATAGCTGAGGGTCCCCCGGGGAGCCAGCTGCAATCTGAGGGTTAACAAAGCTGTAATATTCCTCATCCAGAAGATTCCGGCCGTAAATAGTGATCGACCAGTTCTCCTGTTCATAGCCCGCCTGGGCGTCCCAGACCAGGTATCCTCCCTCGCTGAAAGCACCCGTATTAGCAGCATCGTAATAAGTGTCCCTCGTCGCACGAACCGATGATCCGATGAAGAAACCGCCCGGCAGGTCGTAGCGAAATCCCGCACTGGCAGTGAACTCAGGAACGAAAGGGACCGCATTCCCCTCATAGCTTGCGACCGGGTTGAAAGGATCGGTGTAATTTTCGAACTCAGCGTCGGTGTAACCGATCGTCCCATGCAACAGGAGCGGCTCAACCGGCCGCCACTGTATTTCACCCTCCACGCCACGAGCTCTCACCTCGTTGGCGTTAACGACCACAAAGTCAGTCGAGAACGGGTTCTGGGCGTTGAGCTGATAGTCTTCAATCTCATTCCAGAACCCCCGCACCACCGCATTCAGGTTGTTCTCCTCGTCGCGGAACTGCAGCCCGATCTCATTGGACCAGTTGCGCTCCTCGTCAAAGGAGGCTGTTGCGGGGTCGTCGCTGAAGGCGGAGTATCCATGCGGCTTGATTCCCATCCCGGAGCGCACAAATGCGGTCATCTTTTCGTTTGCCTCGTATATCACTCCAGCTGTCGGGGAGACGTAAACCTCCTGGCGGTTCTCCCGGAGAGCAACGGCGCCAAGATCCACCGCGCCTACCGCAGGCAGGGTCAGGGTCGACCCCTTGGAGCGGTCCAGCCGGGACTCGACAAGTTCTGCCCGGAGACCTGCTTCTACCGCCACCCCGCTATCGAGTTCATAGGAAACCTTCCCATAGGCGGCGATACTCTCCTGCCTGATTGCGAACCTGCCTCTTTCCTCGAAAGGATTAAAACCAATCGGGTTGGCCGGGTCCTGATCCGGGACGGGAAAGTTACGCACGGTGTTCCCCGCGTTTTTCTTCTTCATATAAAAAACTCCCCCTCTCCAGGCGAGGGGCCCGGTGCCCTCGGGGCTCTGGAGACGAAATTCCTTGGTCCGCAGTGTCTGGCTCTGTTCGATACTGGAGGCCGCCGCAAAGATGGGAGCCACCGGGTTCAGCAATTGACCCGGTGCTGAATTGGTAAAGTCGAGGTCAACGATCTGCGGCCCGAGTTCCCACCTCTGGAAGGAGGAAATGGACTTGGCCGTCGCCCAGCCAAGGTCCCGCGTCACATGCAGGGAAAGCTGGTAGCGATCGGACTCATTCGACCCCCCAAGGTCAGAGAGGTTGGCAAAGCGGTCTCCCGTGAACGCGCGGTTGGGGCCGATGGCTCCGGTAAAAGGATTCTGGCTCAGGGGAAGGGGCGTCAGCCGCTGGCCCCCGTCGTCAACGGACTCCGCCATGACCCGGAGCTTGATCTCGGTATCTTCCCTAGGTGTCCACACGAGGGTGCCGAGGCCACCCAGCACAGAGCGGTCATCCGGCCGGTTCCCGAGGGTGAGATTGCGCACGAAGCCATCCCGCTCCTTCCAATAGAGCTGGAAGGTGTGGCTTAAGGGCGTATCGGCTATTGGTCCGCTCGAGGAGTACGTCAGCGCCCGCGAGTTGTAGGAACCGTAATCAACGCTGGCCGAGTGCTGCCAGCGGTCTCCCGCCTGCAAGGTCGTTAGATTGATCATGCCCCCTGCACCGTTGGCTCCGAAATTAGAGCCCTGCGGCCCGTGGTGGACCCGGACGGACTCGAGGGAAAGCAGGTTGGAAGCGTAGGTATATGCGTCGCTGAATGGC
>MDTG01446778.1_pt1 | contig 13677 bp, 5 predicted proteins | sample 811421 | NCBI WGS metagenome assembly MDTG01 (sample SAMN05326645, study PRJNA326480) | marine metagenome | isolation source: seawater | place: Pacific Ocean: South East | collected 2011 | reverse complement strand
TTGTAATTTATTCCAAAAATCAGATTGAGTAGGATATAATGCTAATTGTCCTTCAGACCAACCATAACTACACCAATTTGCACCTCTTTTATAGGCATCAATTACTTGCTCTAATGAAGCTAATTCCGCGTCATGTGCTCTACAAACTGCCTTAGCTTCTTCAAAAGTAAATCTATTTTCTCTAATATTAAAAACTTCCTTATCTCCTTCTGAACCACCACAATCTTGAACACATGATGATACTGTTCTTGATGATAATGGTTGTTGTCTTTTATAAGTAGACTCAAACATATTATCAGATAACATGAAATATCCCACAATAACAAAAACAATAATAAATAATGAAATTAAAATTATGAAAACAGAATTTGAATTCTTTGAAACAAAATTGTTATTATTTCTCATATATATTATTTATAGATTATTTTTATTTATTTATTAAATTTATAAATACTACATTTTGTTTTTTACAAATAAATATAGTAAATATAATAAAATAAAAAATAATATATTTAGTTTTGAGTAAAATTTTTCTAATAAATAAAATAATATTATAATACTTGTCAATAAAAATACATACAAGTAATTTTTTTTTATATTTACTTTTTTACCAAAATGAGACTTATCAATTGGAAATATACTTAAATATATAAATACTAAAACTGTTGGAATATAAACATTTGTAAAATTAAATTTTGGTTTTATCCATTTTATAACAAGATAGAAAATTACTAATTTGTATAAATATGTTATATATCTAATATATTTTATATTTCCTTCATAATTGTCTATACTATCTTCATAGTTATCATAGATTTTTTTGTATTTTTTCCAATCATTATTGAATAATTGAAAATAAATAAGAGCTATATATTCACCAAATAAAGATATTAATAATGGGACAAACATAAAAGAACTTACCTTACTTAGTATTTTAAATTTAATTATGTGTAGTTTATATAGTGCAAGTAGTATAGTATATATGTCTCTAACAATAACACAACCATATCCAGGAGCAAAAAACAAATAATATAAAAGTAAATTCATTATTTTAAATTATATAATATAATTATTTAATCATTGTATTGTTTACTTTTCTATAAAATAATACATATGCATTATTAGTTATAATATTTTCTTTTGATATTTCCTTTACTTGTTCATCATTAAATTCATACCACTTATTATTTTGATTTTTACAATAAGAATAATAATGTCCAGAATTACTATTACCTACATGATTACATATACCAAACAAATCGAAATAAGATTTATGTTTATCATAGCCAATACAATATTTTGTTAAATCTAAAGACTCTAATGGGAAATCTATCTTAACATTCTTTTTTTGTCCAAAATTATTAAATCTCTTAAAACTTACAATTAAAATATTTGGGAATTTCCAAAATATTGTTTTTTTACTAGCATCATAATATTCATTTGTTTTATCACAAAACCATTTATTATCGCCTTCAAGTTTTTCTGTTTCTGTAAATAATTCAAAACAATCATAAATATTTATATCCTTTTTATTACTAATTGGTAGTGTAAAAAAACATATTGGATTATAACTTCTTGATTTAATCAATTTATCAACTTCAATAAATGTAACCATTTGTCCATAAAATAATTCAATTATCTTAGAATAACAATTTTTAAAATATTCTTTCCATTTTGTCATAGATTCGTATGCAATTTTATCTAAATCATTTTTTATAGAACCTGTTATATTTATTTCAACCTTTTTACACAATGATTCATGTAAAGAATCAATAAAGAACACTAAAAACTCTTGAACATCATTTTGATTATAAAATCCAAAATTTATATCATTCTTATTTGCTGTTATCATAGCACACTTATAAAAACTTACTGGAGATATTTTACAATTCTCTTCATACATACCATTTATTAATCTATAATATTCTCTAGCTAATATATTATATTTTTTATTATCATTAAAATCATTAACAAAGTCTTTTTCAACAAAATAATGGGTTAATTCAATAGTGTTACTTAAGCATTGAATAGCCGCATTCATAAAGCAACTATTTCCTAAATTCTTAAGTCCACATAATCCTTTATTTTCATATTTTTTATTCATAAATATTTATTATTATTTAAAAAAAAAGCTTTAAATAAAAATAATATTATATACATTATACATTATGAATTACGAAATTCTTAGGCACATAAACAATTTATACGATAATATTGAAATTCTTAACTCACAGCTAGATACTTTAAATAGACAGTATTTAAGATTATCAAGACAAAATAATCAAAGAGAATTATTCCGTTATGATAATCCAGTATTTATACCTCCTATGCGGGGCTTAAGAAACAGAGTTCCATATTATTATGTTCCCCCTAGTTTAGATGAAATTCGAGTAGAGTTAAATAATAGAATTAATAGAAGAAATATGAATACAACAAATAATGTAACAAATACTAATATAAATAGTAATACAACTCCATTAAATACAAATACAAATAATACAACACTTAATTCATCATTAAATGAAAATAATACACCACTTAATTCAACACTTAATTCATCATTAAATGAAAATAATACCAACAATACACAATTAAACCAAAATGAAACTAATACACAATTAAACCAAAATGAAACTAATACACCATTTAATGAAAATTTTGCAACCAGTTTTGCTCAAAGAATTCATAACATTTTAACTGCTGTAAATAATGATGAATTTCCAACAAATATACAAATAGAAACACATACACAAGTAATTATTTCTCATAAATCTGTATCAAATAACACTAGTATTGAACATTTTAATAATACAGAAGAAGTGGAATCTACGGAAAATGATTCTCTAAACAGGTCAACAGAATCAACTACATCAAATAATTTAACAGAATCGGGCAACGAATATAGATGTCTTATATGTATGGAAAATATACAAAATAATAGTATTGTTAGAAGATTAAATAAATGCAATCATGTATTTCATGTTGATTGTATCGATAAATGGTTTGAACGCAAGATTACATGCCCAACTTGTAGACAAGATATTAGAGATTTACCAGCTGTGAATAATGAAAATGAAAATGAAAATAATTTAAATGATGTATAAAATAATTTATCTAAATTACTGTTTATTTAATTTTAAAGAAATCTGTAATCTCTCTACTGTTGCTCTTTTTATTTCTTGCTTTTCTCAATATATCCCCAAATACAATATCAGACGCATCTTCACTTCTCAATTCATCTATCTTCTTTAAAGCTTTTTCTTCAGTTTTTGATTGTAACAAATACTTAAGTTTTTCTTCATAATAACAATCATTATATTTGAATCCATTTAATTTCTCAACATCCAAAGAATAAATCTGCACAACTGGTTTCATAATTTGATTTGTAATATAGAATAAGTAATCAGGTTTTAAATTATTTTCTCTTATAAAATCTGGATGTTCAATTCTATCACCTTGTTTATCTACCTTACCTTTTACATTAATATATACATAAGGAATTCTGTCATTTGAAGATGGCTTATTACCAGGATCTCTTACACCCATTCTATCAGCCAATACTTTATGTGCAATCTGATCTGGATTCTTGTAATATCCCCGAAGACTTTTTGTGATAATCAACATATCCATACCAAACTTACCAGCTAATAATTTTTCTAGTTCACCTTGAAGAAACTTAATTGACAAATCAAGATTTCTTTTTTCCATCAAAATATTAATTACACCAGTATATACATGTTTTACAATATCTGCATTGTCTCTACGTTTTGAAACAACACCCATACTTGTTTGTTTGAAATCATTTTCACCTGTTTTAAATTCATACTTATTTCCAATATATCTTTTCTTTGAGAAGAGAATAAATGGCCAAAATGTTTTTTCATATTCTAACTTATGAGGAGGTTTCAGAAATTGTTGAATATATTCTTCAACTTCAACTCCCATTTCAATTGATTTTTCCAATGCTTCACGGTTTTTTAGTTTATTACCGTGTTCATCCTTTGGATTAAAGTTAATAAATATTGAATCGGTATCTCCATACACAATTTCAGCATCAGGAAAATACTCCTTTGTCTTATCCTTTGCAGTATACAATAGATTTCTTCCCGTTGCGGTAGTTGATGCTGCAATATCTTTCAAATAAATTGGACTTGTTCTTGCACCTATTTGTCCATACAAAGAATTTGCTGTCACTTTAAATGCCAATTGTAAACCATCGTAAACAGACTTTTCAAAATCATTATACGTATCTTTCATTGAAATTATGTTTTCTTCACTTATTTCATTATCACCAAATATTATCTTTCCATTCTTTTTATCAATAAGACCACTATATGTGTTTGTTTCCCCATTATCTAATTTATATTCAATCGTTACATATTTTATCTTTTTTCGTGTATCCTTACGAGCTTTCAATAACTTCCTAAGAATTGTAGGAATAATTGATTTTGATCCATCTTTTGGTTGAACAAATCTACATGTTTTTGTTCCAACTTTTTCTTTACCTTTGCTTTTAATTTTGGGATTTATCCACTTATATACATCATGAGTTACATCGACAACACCATATCCTATTTTTTCTAACTCTTTTATTCCTTTATCACCCATGTATATGCGTGTATCATCATTATCTTCCAAAATTATTGAATCATGAGATAAATTCTCACTAATCATTGATGATGGATATAACGATGCATAGTCCAAAACTGTTACAGGCTCTTCTAAATAAATACCTGGTTGAGGTTTTAATACAATAGCACCTTCATACCCACCATCATTATCTTTTGGAACATAATTTTCATCTTCACCATACTCAAACATTTCTTCATTATTATCGTTCATTGCACGCGAGTCTAATGTTGTTTCTTCTTGGTCACACTTAATCTCAGGAATCAATGTATTATATTCACTACACTCTTTTGACACTAGACTAAATATTTTTACACCTTGTCCTCTCAGGAAAAGATAAGATAAAGGCACTAAACATACATTTGCCATGCCAATATTATTTGTAATAATTTTTAATTTATCAATAAGATTATTACATAGCTCACAATCCTGAATACAATAAACCGCTATAGTCTTACGATCATCAGAAGAACCATCTTGAAGTCTAAAAATATCTTGTGGGCTTACATCATCTTTTGCAAGAGTCCATTTTGGTTTTTTTTCCAGTAATGATGATTCAATTGTATCATTCAATGTTATTGTGTCTCCATTTATATTAATAATTTTAAATTTTTTATTTTTATATTTGTTATCTTTACCATAACTGATAGTAATGAAGTTTCCTTTTAACAAAGTATCAACTCCTTTTACTTTCAGTGTATTATCCTCTATACTTATTATCTTATCATTTATAAAATATTCTGATACATAATCTAATTTATAAGAAACCAAATTAAAATCCTTTTGAACAACCTTTAAAAGATCCATAACAATCCTTCCATCCATTGAAATATATTTCAAAATATTATCTCCAAGAGCAGAAGATGCCAGCTTTTTTATTTCAAGTCTACTTGATTTTATTGTGGCAGTGTCAGTCTTTCTATCAATTACATTTACACGACCCAATTTTGAAAATTCTTCAACACATTCAAGTTCTTCAGCTCTATTCCACATGAAACTAAAGTCAAACCCAAATATGTTGTAACCAGTTATGATATCAGGGTCTAATTTTTGTATGAATCTTGTCCAAGCCAGTAGCACATCCTTTTCATTATCATATGCTTCAACTATTGCATTATCAATTTTACTACAACTTCCTAGTGTAATTATATGTCTTATAAAACAATCTTTCTCGCCAAATTTTCTAACAGTTGTTCCGATTTGAATAACTTTGTCACCTTCAATGGGTGGGAAACTCCAATCCATTTTTTCTGTTAATCTCTTACAATAACTGTCACGAGATGTATCAATTTCAGGAAACTTATCATTCAAAATACTATAAAGAGAATTAATACACAAAGATATTTTTGATATTAATATTTCAGCAAACTTTTTGTCTAATTTATATTTTTCACTAAACTTATTTATTTTTTCAGGAGTTGTCATATTTTCACAAATGTAGTGACTGTAAAACAGTTTTGATACTAAATCTATATAATAGTCTTTTGATTTATTGTCATCTTGTTGACTTTTTAATTCTTCTATAATTTTTTTTATATTACTGAAAATAATATTATTACACTTATTTGATACATTTTCAATATCATATTTGGAAGGTTTCTTATTTGTTTTTGTATAAATACTACTCATACTTTGATTTGTTTTTGCTGTAGGATTATTGCAAAATGCATCTTCAATTAAGCTATTTAAATGTTCCTTATAAAGTCTCTTATTTGCGTCAATAAATTTTATCTTAGAAACAATGTAATTTCTAAGTAAATCAAGAGCCATAATTTTATATGATTCTTGTCTAATCAAAATATTATACAGTCTTTCACTTACTTTCTCTATTGTATATTCATCAGGTAAGTCTTCATCTTCTTTTACATAAACAGGACTAACGTCTGTTCCCTCATGATTAAATGAATCTATAATATGGTTTACAAACATGTCAATCTTCTTATCTTTTGAAAGAGAATTGAAGCTTCTTGATTTACATTTATTCTTATAAATATCATACAATTCAAATGCCAGCTTTTTGTAATTTTTGTTTGGCAACGGGAAATCACCATGACTTGAACTACATTCTATATCAAAAGACGCAATCAATAATGGTGAAACTTCATTTTTCTCTTTGAAAATTAAGTCATCTTGATTAATGTCCACGTCAATTGTGCAGGTTGTTTTTTTCAAGTCGTTGACTTCATATGTATATGGTTTCAAAGTAACCCAACCGCAAGCTTTTACATCTTTACTATGGATGTATCTAATAAATGGTGTAATATTTGATTCATAAAGTTTGAAAAATATTTTATTACCATTTACATTTATTCCACTTTTTATTGATCTTACGATTTTATTCATTGAATAAGAATTATTAAAGACTAGTTTAATAAACCTAAACAGCTTATTATTTGTAAACCCATAAAACTCTTTCTTATCTACAAATTCATAACTAATTAAGTCTTTACTTATCTTTTCATCAACGCTATTCTTAATAGATTCTATAATCTTTGATTTTGATAATTCATTGCTATCATCATTTACTTTGATGTAGAAGTATGGGTTAAAATCATTAATGTGAACACAAACTGAATGTCCCTTTTCAGTAATACCAAACAGTTTTATAACATGTTTATATTTTGTAATATATTTAAACTTTGATTTTGGTTTTGGATTCTCTGTTTTTACATATTCATTTGTTGCAAGCCAATCAATGCATTGAAACTCGAGTGTTTTTGAAGGATCTACCGAAACATACTGATTGTAACGTAAAGTATCCATACTTTTATCTTGTTAATTTATAACAAAATAATTTTAAATCAATTTTTTAAAACAAGTTTGCCTGTTTTTTTTTTGTTTTCTAATATTAAGATGACTGATTTTACTACATTTTTCCTTGTATTGATATGTATAACAATATTCTATGTTTATCTAGAAAATAAGGCAAGTGATGTAACATATGTAAATATTGATAAATTTGAATTTTTAGTTAGAAATTTACCAGACAAAGAAGAAGCAGCATTGCTTTTGTCTAAAATTAGATCAAATTGTTCAAAAATAGTTGAGTCACTTTTTAGTGAAATGAACTCAAATAAAAAAAAATATGAAGCTGATACAACAAAAGCAATTAAAAGATTAAAAAAGAACTTTAAACCAAATAATATAAGTGAAAGTTCCCCAGGAAATTCATATACTTCATATTCAATCAATAAAGGCGAAAAAATTGTATTTTGTCTTAGACAAAAAGGTGGTGTTGATGCAAATGAATTGGTTGATTTAAATACTATGATGTTTGTTGCCATACATGAATTAGCCCATTTAATGTCAAAGAGTATAGGACATACAACAGAATTCTGGGATAACATGCGATTTTTATTAAAAAAAGGAATTGAATTGAAAGTATATAAACATATTGACTATGGTAAATATCCAGAAGATTATTGTGGTATCAAAATTACAGACACACCGTTAACTTAATTAATATTTTAATAATTATATTATTTTTCTCTTTTTATATTAATGGAAAAGTTAAAAATATCTTTTTTAACAAATATTTTTACAAATGAAAGTTATGCGTTTATTCCTAAGGTTAGTGAAGACCAAAGGGTAAATGTTGAAAATTACAATACATTAAGAGACTCAGAAAAAGCCAAACTTTTAGGTTATTTAAAAGAATATTATTCAAATGTAAGTTTAATTAAAAAGGATACTAATTTATTTAACATTAATATTGAAGTATATAATATAAATGATTTCAAACATTTGTTATACAAAATTACTAATATATTACCACAAAATCAGTTAATTTTTGTTAAAAACAATAATATAAATGATTATATTCTTAGATTAAAACAAAATAACCTAAATCCTAAATTTAGAGTAATTGAGGAACCTCTTGGATTCTACTATAAGAATAGTTTAGGAAAAAGATTTTTAAATTGTTCTTTGAATAAAAATGAAATACTAGAAGGTAATAGCGATGGAGAAGATATATTTGTAGAAAATAATGTTATTCTTGAAAACTATGAAAAATTAAACAATGAGTTATTTTTTGTAAACTATGATGATTATTCAAAAAAATTTAATTCAAGTGATAATTTTCAAAAAATAAAAACATTGATGTTTCCATTTATAAGAGGTGTAAACTCAAATGAAACAATGGAACTTTTAGAAGAAAATAAGAGAGAAAAGGCTAAAATTTTAGAGCAAAATAATCTTATAACAAATGATTTAGATAATACTGAAATTAAATATAACTATTTTAATATTGAGAATTCAAAATTCAATAATTTAATAGTTTATAGTAAGCAATATTCAAAACTCGATATTAGCTTAAAAGATATTTTTGAAAATTTAAATTGCAGTATTAATATACCTCATATAAAATATAGAAATTTTATAAGAAATAATCTTTACAAAGTATACAAATATGGTGTAAACAATAATAGTTTCGATGAAGAATCTTTAAAATATAGAATTTCTGACCTTGAAAAAAAAATTAAATATATGAAGTCAAGAAATATTGGGTATTCAAAAATTCAAAATTACCAAACTCAACTTAAAAGTAACTTACTTGATTTAGCAAATTTAAAAAGGATTGGTAAGAATCATTATGATTACAAAAATTACTTAAATGTTTATAGCACCCAGAAAGATATTATTACAAATAAAACATTTGAAGAATGGAAGGGAAATCCAAATATTCCTAAGGAATCCTATGTAAACAGTATTTCAAAATATGATAATAAATTAGAATCTATTGTTTTTAAGATTAGATATGAGAGTAATTTGAACGAACATTTTATATCATTTATTTTATTTAATAATGGTGATTATCATATAAAATTTTTAAATGAAACTGATTTTATAAATACATACGATTTAAATAATATTTTTGATAATGTCAATAAAATAATTACTTCTATTAATAAAAATAACAATACAAATATAGTTCCTATAAACAAAAATTACAATAATATAGACTTTATAAATATTAATGTATTTTACTATATTGATATAGAAAATCCTCCTAAAAATATAACACTTAAAAATATCAAAACTATTTTAAATAAATATTACACTCATGCATATGAGTTTGACAATAATAGTAATGATTTAACATATAAATATAAAAATATTACTAACTTTGATAGTGAAGACAACTTATTCAAATATTTCAAAATTTTAAGAGATAATATTGATAAAACTAATGACTCCACTCTAAGAAAAGCTAGTGAAATAGGTGTCTTTAAAGAAAGTGTTTGGATTCCAGAATTAAAATTAAAATTCAATAAAACCAACATTGATGCATTAGAAATGTTAGAAAACTTTGTTGATAAAATGAAATATGATAATCAAAAGGTAGAAACTATTTATGAATTAGTAGATCTTGTTATTAGTAATGGTAACATTAAAAATTCATTTGTTGTATCTTTATTAAATTTAAATAATATGACAGAATTAGAGTCAATATCAAATTATTTGAATAAGATCTTTAATAAATTACACGATGATAATTCATCAAAAAAGGCAGAAGTAAAATCAACAACACAACTACCGGTTGTTGAACCAATTTTATTAAAACAGCAAATAACAAAACAAACTTTTGCAGACGATGACGATATTGAAATTGATTATAGTGATTCTGATTCAAATTCAAATAGTAATAGTGACAATAATAGTAGTAGGTTATCAAAACCAAATACTAAATCTATAAATCCAAATAATAATAAAACTTCAAATTCTAAATCTCAAATACAAGGAAATAAAGATGAAGATGAAGATGGTGAAGATGACGAAGAAACACAAGAATCATTAAAAGTATTGCCAAAAACGATAAGAGAATATATGATAAAAAATAGGAAGATAAGAGATAAGAATCTATTTTTTTTCAAATCAAATAATTTATATGAACCTTACAGCAGTAAATGTGGTGCTGTTGATATGAGACAACCTTTAGTTATTACTGACCTTGATATTCAAAATATGAAAGAAAATACTATTAGAAATACTGCTTTAACACAAATAGAAAATGATATAATTAGATGGGGTTCAGATTCTACAAAAATTAATAATTATATTTGTCCTAGGATTTGGTGTATAAAAGATAACATTGTAATTACTCCATTACAATTATTAGACAATGATGGAAAATGTCCAATTTGCAATGGTTCTATAATTGATAATAAAGCTAAAACTATTGGTTCCGGAACTGTTTTACTTAGGAAAGGAAAATCCAATAATTATTGGGGTGACAAGAAAATACCAGATGACTTTATTGAAGATGTGAAAAAGAACAAATTTAAGAAAAGCAATTCAAACAGCGAAAACCAAAAAATATTAAATTCATACAAAGAAAAATGGAATATGTATTTAAAAGGGACAGAGAAATTAGCATATCCAAGTTTCTTAGATCCTAAATTACATCCTAAAGGATTATGTATGATATGTTGTAATGCAAATAAATCAAAAGTAAATAAAACAAGTAAGGTAAAAGTTACAAGAAATTTTGAAAAATGTTTATTACATTATGTAGATGATTTTTCATATGATATGAACAATGAAAGTATGCTAAGAGCAGGATTTAAACTTAATAAGAATTTAAAAATAAATGATAATGTAGCTTTAATTGATAAAAAGAAGAAAATAATTAAAATAAAGACAATAAATTCAACTAATAGTGTAGACACAACAACATTTACTCATTTAAATATTGAATTTATTGATGGTATTACTATTGTAGTATTTGAAAAAGAAGAAAAATATTATACACTTTTCTCTAAAAATAGTGATGGTTCTTATAAATATGAAATTCCAGAAAAAAAGGCAGAAATAAGTTATGTTTTGGGTTCAGATAAATTTCCTCTTCCAAGTAATAAATATGGTGTTCTTCCAAATAAATTAGATTTAATGCTCAATGGTTATGATACAAATAAAATGATTGTAAAGGGTGAAATTATTAATTTAATAAAATTGGCAACAAATAATGAAGTTGCTTTATATAATCAAGATCCAGAAGCATTTAACAAAGAATATGGAATGTGGGTTAATGAATCAAAGACAAATGAAGGAGATGAATATGCAGAAAAGGCGCGCTTATTTTTTAGACTAGGTAATAATCAAAATTTTAATAATTCATTTTTACTATCAGTATATAACAGTAAAAGTAATAAAATAACTTCAACTAATGAGATATTTAATTTAATAATTAAAAATTTAACACCTAAAATATTCATTGAATTAAATTGTGGTGATATATTTAAATATTTCTTACCAACAAATATTGAAAACGATTACATAAAAAAAAATGTAATCAAAAATATATTGGATTGGTGCAAACAGGAAAATGAATTTATAAAATTTTTAGGTTGTGAATCAATAATTAGCAATAATATAGATGATATAATAAGTATTTTTGTAAGAAAGACAAGGGATTATTATAAATATAAGCATTTGTTTGATATATTCTTTTCATATGAGAATTATAAAAGATATATTTGTGATAACAATGTAGTAAAAGATTACAAATTACTACTCGATTTAGTAAGTAGAAAAGAAATATATGGAGAACAATTTAGTATAAATATATTTATTTTGGAACATGGTGTTTTAGATGGAGAGGAAAAAGTTTCTTTATTATGTCCTAAAAATTATGATATAAAAAATAATTATAATGAAGAAAACAAGAATATTATATTGTTCAAAAATGAAAACTATTTTGAAAATATTGTATTTACAGAAAAAACTAATGAAATGAGATATCCAATTGATTATCCTTATATTGAAAATGAAAAGTTATTAAACACTTTTTTTAAGTTACTACAAATGAATTGTGATATTAATGGACTTTCTGCATTTGAAATAATTAACATTCCAGAATTAAATATAAAAAAAAAAATAGTAGATAAATATTTTAAGGGTATAGGATTACTAACAAAAGATAATGTTGTAATTTATACAAATAGTTTTAATTACAATGTATTTGATTTACCAAGTATTAATTTAAAAAATGTTCAAAAACAAGATTATAAATTTTTACTTTCAGAATATGAAAAAATTAATAATATTCTCTTTAAAGAAAAGAAAAGACTAGTTAATTTAAATGGAATTGTTTATACAAAAAACGAATCGGAATTTGTTCACGGTTTAATATTAGATGACAACTATATACCAATTAAGGAACAAAAAATAGATAGTGAACTTGAAAGGCAGAAGATTATTGAATTTAATTATGATGAAGATATTGATAATTCTTTGTATGCAAATAGCGGAAATACTGATGAAAGGTTGGAATATGTCAATGAATTTATGAATGAATTAAATTTATATATTCAGTTAAAAAATTATTTATCTTCATTCTTTCAATCAAATATTGAAACTAAAAATAAGCTAAAATATATTTTATTAAATAGTGTCATTCCATTATCTTCAAAGAGAGAAATTCTTCATGCTTTTTTTGATAAATTATTAACAAAAGTCTTGAATAAAACAAAAAATAAACTTGAAAACATAGATAATTGTTATGGTTTAAATAATGTAAAATGTAATAAGAAAAAAGGTTGTAATTATGTAAAACAAACTAAAGATTCTTTTGATTTAGATGATGAAAAAGTAAGTTTAAATGTTGGCGGATGTTTAATGAATATACCTGAATTATTATACAATAAATTCAATACATTTTTAGTTGACGAGTTGATATTAAATAATAGGGATGGATTATTTAGACCTCAAAGTGTAAATAAAAGATATAATTTTACTAATACTATTAATACAATATTATTAACAGAAAATGAATATGATGAATTAATTGGGAAAATTATATTTCAAATGAAAAATAAGTATTTCAACTATAATTATTATGAAGATTTATATGTAGATAATCAAAGCAAGTTAGTGACTTATAATAATATTTCAAATAAACCAAAAAAACTAAAGATATCAAAAATTAAAGTTATTAAAACAACAGAACCATATGGTGTTTCTGTTGATATGGATAATCAAGAACAAATGGGTAAAGAATTCAAAATATTTAATACTAAATATAGTGTAAATCCTGGCAAGTGTATT
>MDTG01181546.1_pt1 | contig 13677 bp, 13 predicted proteins | sample 811421 | NCBI WGS metagenome assembly MDTG01 (sample SAMN05326645, study PRJNA326480) | marine metagenome | isolation source: seawater | place: Pacific Ocean: South East | collected 2011 | reverse complement strand
CACATCCAGAATTATGGAAAAGTCTTTGTCCCTTTTTGATTATTGCTGCTTGAAATGTTACAACACAAGCAGTCCCATCAGCACATACAATTTTTCGATTTTGAGGTAATTCTTTAAAAAGACAATCTATTAGAAAGTAGGGATTGATTAGTTCTTTACTTATTTTTGTGCAAGGTAAAGTAGCTGGAAATTCTTTAAGTAAATCTTTATTGAAAGAAATCCATTTGAGCCAATTATCTTTTGAATTTGAATCATTAGCTTTAACTATTTTATTTTCTAAAGTTGTGCTTAATCTTTTGAAAAAGTTTTTAATATCCCCATTAACTTTTAAATCAGTTTTTAGCGTTGGTTTTTCTAACTCATCTAAATCTATATCTATATGACATCTCCATGCATTTTTTGCAAACGAATTCCAATTAAAACTTACTTGCCTAATATTTAATCTGCAACCAATAGTTATAACACAATCTGATAATTGAACAGCAAAATTTCCTGCTCTATTTCCTACCGAACCTGGCCTACCTGAATAACAATAATGATCATCCCATAGAAGGTCGTTGTTGTTCCATCCAGTTACTGTTGCAATTGGCCAATCATCTAGAAAATCTAGAAATTCTCTGTAAGAATTACTTAGCCTTACCCCATTCCCTACATAGAAAACTGGTCTACTTGACGAAAGTAATTTTTCAGCAATTTTATCTATATCTTTATCAGATATTTTTTTCTCTTTTTTCTTTGAAAAATTCTCATTAATGTCAGATTTATATAGAGGTATATTAACTAAATCTTTGAATTCATTTCCTAAAGGGGTCGCTTGAACATCAATTGGAACATCTATCCATACAGGACCTTTTCTCCCTGTATTAGCGAGTATAAATAAATCATCAATTACATTAGCTACTGAATAGGGATCTTCTAATAAAATAGAACTTTTACAAATTTTTTCTGTCATGCTTACTATATCTACCTCTTGATCTCCAAGCTGTCTTAGATTTGCCCTGCCTGAGTTCTTAACTAAAGTTGATCTTTTTGCTTGACCTGAGACAATAATCATGGGTATAGAATCTACGAAAGCACCAAATACTCCATTTATTGCATTAATCGATCCAGGTCCAGCAGTAACATTAACTATTGCTGGTTTTAATTTTAACCTCGAATAACTTTCAGCAGAAATCGAGCAAGATTGTTCATGATGTAAAAAATAGACATTATCTCTAAAAATCGAACCAAAACTATCATTTAAGTGCATAGAAGCACCTCCAGTAACCATAAAAACTTTTTCGCATCCAAGAAATTTTAACCTTTTAGCAATAAAATCTGATACCCTCATACTTAACAATTAGTTCTACATGATCAATGATATATCTTAATTAGATTAATAAAAATTTTTTTGAATTTTATTTAATCATTAAATTTCAAAATATTATTAATTTAAATAAATTAGGAATTTCTTTAATAATTAGCGATAATAAACAAATATGCAATTAAATAAATGAAAGCTGTAATACTTGCGGGTGGTTTTGGTACGCGACTTTCTGAAGAAACATCAATCAAGCCAAAACCAATGGTAGAAATCGGAAATAAGCCAATACTTTGGCATATTTTGAAAATTTATAGTCATTATGGAATTAATGATTTTGTTATTTGTTGTGGTTATAAAGGGTACATTATTAAAGAATTCTTTTCGAATTATTTTTTATATTCTTCTGATATAACATTCAATATGAAAGATAATAAGATGGAAGTTCATTCGAGTAGCGCAGAGCCCTGGAATATTACACTTGTTGATACAGGCGAAAAAACAATGACTGGGGGACGATTAAAAAGAATTTCTAAATATATAAATAATGAAACTTTTTGTTTTACTTATGGTGACGGTGTGGCCGATATAAATATATCAGAACTAATTAGTTTCCATAAGAAAAATGATGCAAAAGCAACTCTTACTTCAGTACAACCTCCAGGAAGATTTGGTTCCATTGAATTTGAAAGAGGTAAAGTACTTTCTTTTCAAGAAAAACCAAAAGGAGATGGCAACTGGATTAATGCAGGTTTTTTTGTCTTGGAGCCAGAAGTTTTCGATTACATTGATGGAGATCAATCTGTATGGGAACAATATCCTTTAAAGAAATTAGCTGAGAATGGAGAATTAGCTGCTTATCATCACAACGGATTTTGGCAACCAATGGATACTTTGAAAGATAAGATGTACCTAGATGAATTATGGAAAGATTCTAAATCACCTTGGAAATGCTGGAGTTGAAAAATGAATTTGCAAAAAGGAAAAGTTCCAAATCAAAGTTTCTGGGAAAATAAAAAAGTTTTGATAACTGGTCATACGGGATTCAAAGGCAGCTGGTTAAGTTTATGGCTTTTACAAATGGGTTGCGATGTTACTGGAATAAGTTTAGAACCAGAAAATGAAAAAAATTTATTTGATCTTTTAGATATTAAAGATCAAATAAAGCATAATATTTGTGATATAAGAAATAAGAAAGATTTTGGGGAAATAATAAAAAAACATAAACCTGATATTATTTTTCATTTGGCGGCTCAACCTTTAGTTATAACTTCATATAAAAAACCTCTTGAAACATGGGAAACAAATGTAATGGGAACTGTAAATCTTCTTGATGAAATTTCTTATTTGGATAAAAAGTGCAGTGTTGTTTTTATAACAACTGATAAGGTCTATGAAAATAATGAATGGACTTATGGATATCGAGAAATTGATAAATTAGGTGGTTTAGACCCATATAGTAGTAGTAAAGCGGCCTGTGAAATAGCTATACATAGTTGGAGAGAAAGTTTTTATGGCTCAAATCAATATCAAAAAACAAATTTTTCAATTGCATCTGCAAGAGCTGGAAATGTAATTGGCGGTGGAGATTGGTCAGAAAATAGAATCATTCCAGATGTTATACGATCACTTGAAATTAATAAAGAAATCCTTATAAGGAACCCAACCTCCACAAGACCATGGCAGCATGTTCTTGAGCCACTTTCAGGATATATATTACTTGCAGAGAAACTATATTCTGATGAAAGCGAAATATATTGTTCCTCATTTAACTTTGGGCCTCAACTAGAAGCTAATAAATCAGTTCTAGAGTTGGTGCAAGAATGTCTGAAACATTGGAAAGGAAATTATACTATCCAAGAAAGTAAGGAGAAATTACATGAAGCTGGTAAACTTAATTTAGTTATTGATAAAGCTCATAATATTCTTGAATGGGAACCAAAGTGGGATTTTTATAAGACAATTGATATAACTATAAATTGGTATAAAAACTTTACATTAAAGATGAAATCACCCCTTGAAAGTTGTCTTAATGATTTATCTTTATATATAGATAAAAGTAAATGATTTAGAAAATCTATAAGAAATAAAAGGAAGAATCTTATAGTTTAATCGAAAATATTCCAGAAAGGCATATTCTTATTTAAAAACTGGTTCTGTCGAATTAAGGTCATAAATCATTTTGTTAATTCTGCAAATAAATAAAAAAAACATTTTTCGTAAATTAAATTAGTTTGGGTTATTAAGTTTTTTTTATTGGCTCTTTATTATACATTCTGAATTCATGATAAAATCTTAAAAAATCAATTAAATAGGATGGCTAAAGTTTTTATTGATATGCCTCCATTTTCCAAGAAAAGTAACGGAGTTGTTTGTTTTTATGAACTTTATGAGTTTTTATTTAAAAAAAATATAGATGTATATTACCTTCCAAGAGATGTTTTCGAAATTAAATATAATGTAGATTCAATTCCTTATGACTTAACTAAATATAATTTTAAGTTATCTTTGGAGGGATCAAATAAAAATGATTGGTTAATAGCTAATGATACGACTTCAAAGAAACATATTAAAATTGCAAGGGAAAGAGGGTTAAAGATTTTATGGTGGCAATTAGCCCCTTATAACTTTTTAGGAAGAAAAGTATTTCCCAAAGTTGGTGAGATTAATCTACCATTCTCATCTTGTGTAGATCCACATGCAAAGAATTTTTTCTATTATCAACCTCCTATAGATAAATATTGGAAATATGCTCTTGAGTTATGTAATAATGAACAATTAAAAAAAGATTCAATAACTTTTTATACAGGGAAGGGCAGAGTAAAAGATCTTCCTATAGAAATCAAGAAACTTTTTAGAAAATATAATATTAATTTAATTTCAAGGACATATCCAAATACAAGAAATGGAGTGTTTAAGTTGCTTCTAAATAGCATTGCATTTATAACTTTTGATGAACTTACCCAATTAAATCTGGAGGCCGCCTCGATTGGATTACCAGTATTTGTTGTAAATAAGATTTTTCCTGAGTTTGTGTACAATAAATTTCCAGTAAAGTCCTTAGGAGAAAGACTTACAGGAGACCCAGAATACTTTTTGGAACTTATCGAAAAGAGTAAGAATAAACAATTAACTAAATTTAAAATCAGAGACTTAATCCAAAATAACGAAAATACTTTTGATTACATTTATAAAGTTTTAACTCAAAACAATACTGCATTAAAAATAGGTTCTGAAGATCTCCAAAGGTTCAATAGCTGGACATCTTTCTTAAGGAGTAAAAATATGATTCATCCTCATTTAAATGGTGGTCAATCTGGGGGCTCTTTATTTATTAAAAAATATTGTAGTAATTTAATAGAGCAAAAAAATAGTTATTTTGTAAATAAGAAAATATTTATTTTTGAAGAGATTTGTAACTTTTTATATAATTTAAAAATTTTGCCAGTTTTAGAGTATATTTCAAAAAAATCATTATTTTTATTTTCTAAGACTAAAATTCCAAGAATATTTCATATTCTAAAGATATTCTTTAAGTATAAAATTTTTAAAAGTTATGATTATGCATTTTTTCAAAATAATTCAAACAGATGGCAAAATCAAAAAATTACATTGGATCAAATTTTAAATAACTACAATAAAATGGGCAATATTTATGACGATGTTATATCTCAAAACAATCTAACAAAATCTTTAAGAATTAAGTACATAGTCTTCTCTAAAAAACAATCTAATAAAAATAAATTAAATTCAATTCAAAGATTATTTCAAAACTCATTTATAAGTTTTAAAGATACTGAAAAGTTAAAAATTAAATATAAGCAATTTGATAGTGACATTTAAAAAATCTTAAATGTAAAATGGTATCTTTCTTCGTATTCGTTTATAAAAAATTAGAGTAAATAAAAGCCCCACAAGATTAAGTAAAAGAACAAAAATATTTTTCTTCAACATTATCCCTTCTCCAAATATTATTGTATCTCTGATAGTAGAAAGTAGTATGTAAAAAATATTGTAATCAGCGACCCAACCGAGACTACTTAAATTTTCCTTTTTGTAAAGAATAGGAGTTAGTAGAAAAAGTAGTTGCATTATTATTGGTACTAATTGATAAATGTCTTGAAACCTTGCTCCTGCTATACAAATAAGAAGAGGGAACCATAAAAGAAAAATCAACAAATTAATCATTCCTGGTAATGCGTAAATTATGAAATTCGAAATTAAACTAAATTTTATTAATGAAAGCACTATTAAAACTAAACTAAAAGATTGAGCAAAAGTCTGCAATTGAAATCCCCATTCTTCTAACACATAAAATAATGGATTTAAATTGGAATTTTTTATGTTTATTGAATTATTTTCAAATAGAGTTGCGGATCCAAGGATTGAAGCACTTATATAGTTCCAGACAACTAATCCTAATCCTAGATAAATCGAATACTCTTTAAAATTACCTACTTTAAAAACAGTTCCGTATACACCTGCTAAAACCGCAATAGATAGAAGGTTAGATAAACCTAACCAGAAGCTACCTAAAAAAGTCCTGACGAATCTAGCTTTTGTCCTGCAGGTAGCTGTGTACCACCATGTTCTTCTGGTGTTATAAATAAAAAGTAGGTAATTAATTAAGTATCTCATTATATTTTGAAATTGCATTTTGAATTGAGGAATCAAAAACTATTTCTCCATTTTTAAAAACAATGCCTCTTTTACAGAAATTCAATAATAGCTCTTCGGAATGGCTAGCTAAAAATAAAGTCCCTGACTGATTTATAAATTCTTCAAGTCTATTTTTTGCTTTTTCAAAGAAGCTTGCATCACTCATACCAAAACCCTCATCTAAAGCTAAACATTCGTATTTAGAGGATGTAAGTATTGAAAATAATAATCTATTAGACATACCTTCGCTATATCCCTTTAAGGGGAGGTTAATGTAATCCCCAAGTTCCGAAAAGTCAATTACTCGTTCAAGAAAGCCTTCATATCCTTTTAAGTTTCCTTTCTGTAATAAGTAATGGCACCTAACAGCATGTTCCCCACTGAGCTCAGGACTGGTAATAAAACTTTTGGTTATCATTGGATAAACATTTACTCTTGAAATAAAACGGCCTTTTGTCGCAAAGTATATTCCGCTAACAAGTCTTAAGAAGGAACTTTTACCAGCCCCGTTATGCCCTAGTAATCCAATTCTTTCTCCATCATAAACTTTTATTGAAATATCTCTAAGAGCATGAACAACAGTATTATTTTTATTTTTAATTAGCCAACCCCCAGTAGCGGTTTTAAGAATTTTCTTTTTTAAACTCTTTGATTCTGAGTTTATTACAGGTATGTTTAGCGATACATTTTTTAATTCTATAATTGGCTTTTGCAATTTCTTATTCATAAAATATGATAAGTACCAAGTGTAATATTATACTATTAACCCAACAAATTTTAATTATCTATTTTTTTCAAGTAGTAATCTATTGTTAGGTTGAGGCCATCATCAAAAGAAAATTTCGGTCGCCAGTTTAAACACTCTTCTATTTTACTTGAATCTATAGAATATCTTTTGTCATGTCCAGGCCTATCTTTCACAAAGCTGATATATTTCTGAGAAGAATAAGATCTTGATAATTTCTTGTCAATTAAATCGCATATCTTTTTAGCAACATCAATATTGCTCATTTCTCCATAACCGCCTATGCAAAATGTCTCTCCAGATTTTGCATTTCCACATACTTTAAGAATAGCTTCGATATGATCATCAATATAAAGCCAATCCCTTTTATTTAATCCATTCCCATATATTGGAATTTCCTTCTTATTAATAACATTATTAATAATTGTAGGAATGAATTTTTCTTTAAATTGTCCAGGACCATAATTATTTGAACAGTTTGTAATTAGTACTGGAAGGTTATAAGTATGAAACCATGCTCGCACTAAATGATCACTTGAAGCCTTAGAAGCTGAGTAGGGACTTCTTGGGTCATATTGAGAGATTTCAGAAAATTTACCATTATCTCCCAATGTTCCAAAAACCTCATCGGTACTTATATGGTGAAATTTAAAGATTTCTTTTCTTTTGGCTTTTAATTCTTGAAAATGAATTAAAGCAGCTTCAAGAAGATTATAAGTACCCACAATATTGCTTTTTATGAAGATAAATGGGTTAGTTATTGATCTGTCAACGTGACTTTCAGCAGCAAGATGAATTATTAGGTCTGGATTCGCTATTTTTATTGCTTCAGAAGTCTGCGATTTGTTTGATAGATCAACTTTTAGGAACTTATAGTTTTTTAGGTTTTTAAATTTTATAAAATTATCAATTTCAACAAGATCACTTGCATATGTGAGTTTATCAAGATTATATATTTCATTTTGAGGATTAGATAAAAGTTTTATTATTAAAGCTTTCCCAATAAAACCAGCACCACCTGTAACAAGTATTCTCATATTTTTTTTTCTAAAGACATATTTTGTATAAGGATAACTTTAAGTGCTTTTTCCCAATCTGTTTGTTGAATATTTAAATAACTTTTTGTTATCTCAGCATCTAGGACAGAATAGTTTGGCCTTTTTGCTAATGAAGGATAGAGAGAAGTACTTATAGGTCTTATCAAGACCGCTTTGTCTATTAAGCCAATTTCTTCAGCAATTTCTCCGATAGATTTAGCAAAACCATACCATGTGGTTACGCCGCCATCACTCCAATGAAAGATTTTATTTTGATTTATTTTATCTGAATTTTTTATTAATTCCCAACATACCTCAGCTAAATTAATTACGTTTGTTGGGCTACCAAATTGATCATTAACAATATTCAAAACTTTTTTGTTTTTTTTATTATGTTCTAATATTTTTAGAAAAAAATTATCCCCTGAATTACTATAAAGCCAGCTTGTCCTGAGAATTATAGTTCCATCATATTTTAATGAAAGTTCTTCACCCCTTCTCTTTGAAGCTCCATAAACATTTAGGGGATTAAGTATGTCTTGAGGTTGATAAGGGGTTGATTTTTTCCCATCAAAAACAAAATCCGTACTAATTTGAAGTAGCCTTCCTCCGTAACTTGATACAGTTCTTGCTAGTAATTCAACAGCATTAGCATTAATACTATATACTTTTTCCCTTTCTTTTTCTTTTTCTGCATTATCTACTTTGGTATATGCACCAGCATTTATTATCCAATTAGGTTTTATTTCAAGAATTTTATTTTTACATTGATTTAAATCTAGTAGGTTGAATTCATTTTTATTAAAACAAAATATTTTAGTTGCCTTAGGGGATTTTTTTGCTAATTCTGTGCCTAATTGTCCATTACCCCCGGTTATTAATATTTTCATTAAAAAAGTTCCTCATCACTTAATTGTGAAAATAGTAACCCATTTTTATCCTTATCACTTAAATGAATTCTTGAATTAACTTCTTGTAGAGGCCATTCTATATTAAGTCTTTTTTCATCCCATTTAATAGTCCTTTCCTTATTTTTATCCCAATAATCCGTCGTTTTATAATTAACTTCAGCATAATTTGATAATGTTAAAAAACCATGTGCGAAACCTTTTGGGATCCATAATTGGTTTTTATTTTTACAATTTAGTTTGACTCCAATATAATTACAAAATGTTTTGGATTCTTTTCTAAGATCTATAGCTACATCAAATATTTCTCCTTGAATACATCTTACAAGTTTACCTTGAGCTGAAGGATTTTTTTGATAGTGTAATCCTCTTAAAGTTCCCTTTGAAGATTTAGAATGATTGTCTTGAACAAAAGAATTTGAATTTTGATTATTTTTTTTCAAAATATCTTCCCAAGTTTTTTTATTCCAGCTTTCAAAAAAGAATCCTCTCTCATCATTGAATAATTCTGGAATTAATAAAAGTGGGCCTTGAATCTCATATCCCTTTTTGGTAAAAAATTTTTTATAAGTAATTGACATGCAATTCTAAATTAATTCTTTTAAATATTTACCGTAACCACTTTTAGTTAAGGGCTTTGACAGTTCAATAAGTTGATTATTATTTATCCATCCCATTCGCCAAGCAATCTCTTCAGGACAACAAATTTTTAATCCTTGTCTTTTTTCAAGTGTTTTTATAAAAGATGATGCTTCATTTAAAGAGTCAAAGGTACCAGTATCGAGCCAAGCGATTCCCCTTCCAAAAAGTTCGATATTAAGCCGATCTTCAACTAGGTAAAGATTATTTATATCACTAATTTCTAATTCCCCTCTTTCTGATGGCCGAATACATTTAGCTTTCTCAATAACTGTATTGTCGTAATAGTAAATTCCAGTAATTGCAAATTTGCTTTTTGGTTTTTTTGGTTTCTCTTCGATACTTTTAACCTTTAAATTTTTATCAAATTCAACCACTCCATATCTTTTAGGATCTTTAACTGGATAACCAAAAATTGTTGCAACATATTCTTTGTCTGATTTTCTTAGAAGATTAATTAACCCTTTTCCGTAGAAAATATTATCACCTAATATTAATGTTACTGGAGAATTGCCTATAAAATTCTCAGCAATAATAAATGCCTGAGCTATTCCTTCAGGTTTTTGTTGAATTAGATAATCAATTTTTATTCCAAATTTATTACCATCTCCTAATAAATTTTTAAAAAGTAATATATCTTTTTCAGTAGTAATAATTAAAATATCTTTTATTCCAGTAAGCATTAGTATTGAAAGTGGATAATAAATCATTGGCTTATCGTAAACCGGTAATAATTGTTTACTGATGCCATATGTTATTGGAAATAACCTACTTCCAGAACCTCCAGCAAGAATTATGCCTTTTCTTTTTGTTAGTTTTTTATTATCCATTAATAAAACAAATTTTAAAATTTTATAAAATTCTATGATAGATATGCCTATTTTATAGAATGAGAATTTTATATCTTATTAAAGATAACTCCAATAAAAAAAATTAAACTTTCAATCCTAGATTGTCTAAATACTCCTGACTTTAAATAAAAAATTAATTTTTTAAGAATATTTCTGCTTTCTCTTGCTTTCTGAAAGTATTTTAAGGTTTTTAAATTATTTTTTTTGAAAAGATCCTTATTTCTATTAAGATTTTTAATATTTAATTCTGACCATTCACTAAATTTTCCAGAGAAAAACTTATTTAGCCTTTTAAATATTTCCTTAAAGCCCTGATTTCCTCCAATAATATTATTATCGTGTTGCCTGTACTTTACAGTTTTATCCGGATTAAAAATAATTTCTCCTCCAGCAGCAGAAATTATTTGATAGCACCACCAATCATGCGAAATATAATTATCAGAGTTAAGAGAATTTACTACTAGGTTTCTGGCTTTTTTATTCATTAAAATTGTATTTCCTCCAGCTATATTTTGAATAAGAGAATTTTTAAAGTTAAGTTTTCTTTTAAAAACTTTGGAAGAACTAATTTCTTTTGAACAGTTACTACTGTAATAAGCAGTCCTTGAACTATACAAAACTGAATTAGATAAATTTTGTTTTAGTATTTTTGCTAAGCTGATCTCTAATTTGTTTTTCTCCCATATATCATCTTGGTCACTAAAAGCATAGTAATCAAAATTTGATCCCACATCTTTTAAACCTTGTAAAAAATTTTTTGCAAAGCCAAGGTTTACCTTTCTTTTAATTATTGTAATATTTGAATACTTATTTTTTAAAAAATTGATGTTTGAATTATTTATTTTCTCATTAGAATTGTCATCAAAAATAAATAGTTTAAAGTTTTTGTGAGTTTGACAAATAATACTTTCTACTTGCTCAGAAATGTACTTATTGCCATTATAAAATCCTAAAATAATTGCAATATTAATTTGTCTTTTCTTTTTTTTCATAATATTTGGTTAGTCAAAAATTTATAGTTTTTTATATAAAATATTTTACTATGTACAATATTTTCAATAATGATTTTTTAGATTTTTAAGAAAATGAGTTATATTAAAAAAAATTAGGTAGTTATAATTTAGATGACTAACCTTAAAAAGGTAGTTTTGATTACTGGATGTGCTGGGTTCATAGGTGCAGCTCTCTCAAAAAGATTTATTAAAGCTGATTATAAAGTAATTGGTGTGGATAATTTGAATGACTATTATGACCAAGAATTGAAATATGCCAGATTAAAAGACATACAACAATGTACAAAAAATTACAATAATTTATGGGAATTTTATAAAATTTCTATTGATAACTTACAGCAAATTGAGGATGTTTTTGTTAAAAATAAGCCTAATTTTGTTATTAATCTTGCAGCTCAGGCTGGGGTTAGATTCTCTATAAAGAATCCAGCTTCATATGTAAAATCAAATTTAAATGGTTTCTTTAATGTACTTGAAAATTGTAAAAAATATGATGTCGAGCATTTGGTTTATGCCTCAAGTAGTTCTGTTTACGGAGATAATCAAGAGTATCCTTTCTCTGAAAGTCATATAATTAACAAACCACTAAGTTTCTATGCTGCTACAAAAATTTCTAATGAAATGATGGCTTATTCTTATAGCAATATTCATAATCTTCCTATAACCGGATTAAGGTTTTTTACTGTATATGGACCTTGGGGACGCCCAGATATGGCACCTATGATTTTTTCAAAGAAAATTTTTTCTAATGAACCAATTTCTATTTTTAATTTTGGAAAAATGAGTAGAGATTTTACTTATATTCAAGATATTGTTGAAGGAACTTTTTTATGTACTTTAAAATCACCCTTAAGTTATTCAGAAAAAATTAACTTTAATAATAATGTGCCAAATAAAATTTTTAATATAGGTTTTGGCAAACCTATAAATATTGATTATTTTATAGAACTGTTAGAGGAATCTTTAGCTATTAAAGCAATTAAAAGATATGAACCAATTCAGCCGGGGGATGTTGAAAAAACTTTTTGTGATACAAGCCATCTGGAGGAATGGATTAAATATAAACCAAAAATTAATATTGAAGAAGGAGTTAGAAAGTTTGCTAATTGGTTTTTAGCTTATCATTCATAATTATTGCGTGACATAAAGAATTTTTATTAGTAAAAAATAATTATGTAATTAAATAAAAATTGTTTAATGCAAACAATATTACTTACCGGTGGAGCTGGTTATATTGGTAGTCATACATGCTTATTATTGCTAGAGAATAACTTTAGGATGGTAGTTTATGATTCTTTTATAAATAGCTCAAGAAAAGTTATAGAGAGAACAAGAGAAATTATTGGAAATAATATTAATGATTTAGATAGCAAGTTTTTCATATGGGAGGGAGATATAAGAGACGGAAAAAGTTTAAGAAATGCTTTTTCTTATTTCGAACAAAAAATATTCCAATTAAAGCTGTTATTCATTTTGCAGGTTTAAAAGCAGTTTGAGATTCTTTTTTAAATCCTAAAGAATACTGGGACGTAAATGTTAATGGATCAAAAAGACTTTTAAAAGTTATGGAATTATATTCTTGTTCCAAAATTGTATTTAATAGTAACGCTGCAGTTTATGATCATTCATCATTTACTCTTCTTAACGAAGATAATGATTTAAAGCCTTCTAATCTCTATGGCGCAATAAAATTTGAAGTAGAAAAAATTTTAAAAACTTATTTTATAAAAAATAACAGATAACTGGGCAAACGTAATCTTAAGATACTTTAATCAAATTGGAGCTCATGTTTCAGGACTTATAGGAGAGGATTCTAAAACTAAATCTACTAATTTATTTCCTTTATTGATTTATGCTTATGCAAATTTAAAGACTCTTCAAATATACGGAAATGACTGGCCAACCAGAGATGGAACTTGTATTCGAGATTTTATTCATGTAATGGATTTGCAGAGGCACATCTTCTATCTTTACTTCATATTAAAGATATGAAATCAAATCATTTAATATTTAATGTGGGAACTTGAAAAGGAACAACTATCTTGGAACTTATGAAAAATTTTGAAGATTCTATTAATTGAAAAATTCAATATGAATTTCCTAGAAGGAGAGAATGAGATATATCCCAAAGTATTGCAGATAATTCATTAATCTTATCAAAACTTAAATGGAGAAATAAAAGAAGTTTAAGGGATATGTGTATAGATTCTTGGAAATGGAAAATGATGAACCAAGAGGGATATAAATTTTGACATTTAAAATTTACTATTCTCGAACTATAATTTTTTTTCTTTAGGTTTAGATCCTCCCGCTTTGAGAACTAACTTTACCGTTTTGAATAAAATTAATAAATCTAAAAAAATCGAAAAATGGCAAATATAATAAATATCATAACTTAGCTTTTTTGTGGAATCAGATATGCTTGCTCCATATGGATAATTAACTTGTGCCCATCCACTTATTCCAGGTTTTAAAATATTTCTGCAGTTGTAATAAGGAATATCTTTTAAAAATTGATTTTCTAT
>MDTG01264342.1_pt1 | contig 13679 bp, 15 predicted proteins | sample 811421 | NCBI WGS metagenome assembly MDTG01 (sample SAMN05326645, study PRJNA326480) | marine metagenome | isolation source: seawater | place: Pacific Ocean: South East | collected 2011 | reverse complement strand
TGGTCTCCTTACTTTTTTGACAACTGTCTTGATTAGCTTCCTCTTTGCGCGCCACCAGCCTTTCTGGGAGACGAAGCCCCTGAGCTTGCTTTAGTCTGTGGTGCTGGTTTAGCTACCTTTTTTGGCGCAGCTTTTTTTGTGGTTTTCTTTTTGGCGGCAGGTTTTTCATCACCTTTTTTATCTGATTCTTTCTCACCTTCATTTTCTTCTTCTTCCGATGGGTCGTATGATTCAAATTCAATGAGCGTATTGTACCACTTGATAACCTTGATCATATCGCTCACATAAACGCGCTCTTGATCGTAGTCTGGTAATACCGATTCAAAGTAAGCCTTGATTTCTGCTTTATCAGTATTGCTATCAATGGCTTGCTTGCCGCTTTCCTTCTCGTAAATCTTTTTGAACACATCATTCAACGGTATCTCTGCATCGTTGGTGTAAATACTAATCTCTTCTAATGCACTCACCTTTGCCGCTCCATGCACCGGAAACCTCTTTTTATCGGCAATACCCTCTACGATAATGCCATTTTTCATTTGTCCTATAAGCTTGAAAAGTCCTGATTTACCAGAAACTGAGAGTATTTGATCTAGCGCCATATATTGGTTGCTATTTAAAAATTTGTTGGGTAAAAATAGTCTTATCCATTTATGCTAGTTGTCAATTATTTGAATGGGAATAGTTCGTTGATCATCTTCTAATTCAAGTCGAACAAAATATGAACCTGGTTTCAATTCAACGAGATGCAAGCTCGTTTTATTCACTCCAGAGTAGTAATAGGATGGAGCTCGCGACTGCATGAGTTGGCCTGATGCATCATACACATCAACCCCTACCTCTCCACCATTCTTCAAATCAAAACCAAGGTTCAGCAAGTCTTTGGCCGGATTTGGATAAGCCTTCAGATTTTGAATAGTAGTAAAAATTAAGTCTCCAGGCAAGTTTCCGTTATACCGCAGCAAAGCCGAATCTGCAAACTCGATGGCCAAATCCTTTGACACCGCTCCAATGATGGCAAAGGCAACAGAAATGGTATCACCGTTTGGAATATCAAGTTGACCAGCCGAAACCACATGACTTGCATCAATGGTTTGATCTGCCGAACCTTCAGTAAAGTTGTTGTTGGACAATGAGAAGTACTTTTCTTCGTCAGAAAATCCTTGGTCAAATAGCTTTACTTGTTTCTCTTCCTCTGCATTGTCAATGCAGTAGCTGTAAAAGGGTAAATCTTGGTTGAGTTGTACAATGACACCGGTTAAATCGAATTCTTGCTCCACTGAAACCATACCCATGCGCTTGCCCAAAACGGTTTTGGCTAAATTATTGGATGCAGATACGATGTCCCAATCTGCGAATATTCCCGCATATATGTTGCTGAGGTCTTTACCAGAGATGTTGATTATATCGTATTCGAGAATCACATAGTTACGGTGACCATTATCAGAATATGCCCTGACCGTCTGAACCACACGCAGCCCAATTTGGTTGATTACGGCAGAAGAATCTTCAAAAACACCTACTGCCCTGAAAGTTTCTCTGCCTTGAGGATCTACTCGAGCGATAACCTCTTTCCAATTAAAATCTCTGTCTGATACTCCGTTGCCGCGAACTCGATCTATCACTCGTATTCTGCCATTTGATTCTTTCAAGCCAATCATCAAACCAGCTTCATAGAGCAATGGTGCTTCTTTAATCAGCTCGAAGCCCAATCCGTTGTTTCGGTTGAAATCTGTGTAGCCAAAGGTTCCTTCACTGCCAACAGTGGTATATACTTCATTCACAGTGATGTTGACAAAATCAGGATTAAGGTTTAAAGGTATAAACTCAATCCGAGAATAAGATCCTGAAGTAATGTTAGCCTTAAGGTGCGTTTTAGCATTGTAAGGCGTGCCTTCATTGATCCGAAATACAAATGGGTCGCTAAAATTATTGATTCTATCACCTTCATTGAGCGGAGAAAAGTACTTTACAGCTTGAAACATCGTAATGAACGAATCGGTAGGCTCTATCTCCACTCGAATCACCCCACATTGCCCTAAATAGTTTTCAAGTTCAATCCCTAACTTCGCCATGTCATTCACAGCAAATGCATCATCATCGTCATCTGTAAAAACGTAGTTTTCAATTCCAATTGCTTTTGAGACGAGGGTATCGAGCATTGCTCTCATATCCAAAATACCGCCTCCCAATCTTCTTCTATAGTATTGATTGCTTTGAATAGTGTCAATATTCCGCGCAGTTTCCCTCAACTGTGCTTTTACTTGTCTCGGGTTCAAATTACCATATCGATTCAGCATCAGAGCAACGGCACCGGCAACAATTGGTGAAGCCATAGATGTACCACTATCTTCGCCATATTCATCATCATTCTTAGTGCTAATTACACGTTCGCCTGGCGCACTAATATCCACCCCATAATTAAACGTACTTGATTCAGCCTTAAGATCTCCCTGTTTAGTTGCAGCCACACTTATCACATTCCGAAATGAAGCTGGAAAGAACTCTTGTTCGTTATCATTATTTCCTGCGGCACAAACTACAGAGATTCCGCGCTCAACAGCTGCATTCATTACGTCTTCGCCCAAAGCGGTGTATTCACGCGAGCCCCATGAGCAATTGATCACTTGAGCTCCCATTTCCATGGCGTAAACCACGCCCTCATAGCCAAGAGGTATGTTTTTATCGCCTACTTTCACAATCAAAATTTTGCTTGCGAATCCGCTTCCTGCCACCCCTACTCCATTATTGGTGCTGGCACCGGCCAAACCCGCTACATGAGTTCCGTGAGACCAACTCAATTCATCCACATCGCTGGTTTCATCATAAAAGTTCCAACCGCGGTAATCGTCAACAAATCCATTTTCATCATTGTCAACGCCATCAATGGGATCGTTGATGTTAATGTAAAGCGCATCTGCCAAATCAACATGATCCCAATCACAGCCAGTATCCACTATGGCAACTACCTGGTCTGCACTACCTGTATCAATCTCCCAAGCGGCAAATGAGTTGATGGCCGCATGATGCCACTGACGCCCAATCTCTGCATCGGATGGCTCAAAGAGCAACTCATTGATGAAGGCCGGTTCCACATACTCAAATAATCCAGCATTCTGCAAACTTTGTACAACCTTAATCACGGGAATGTCAGGATCAAAGCGCAACTCGTAAATAAGCGAGAGGTCTGTCTTTAATGAGCTATTGACAAAGCTTCGGTCTGCAGCTATCGGACGTTGATTTGGAAATTTCTTATTAATAGAGATGTCATCAATATTGGCCAAAGCTGCTGCTACTCGTGGCTCGTTGAGTAATTGACTGGAATCGTCTAAACGATGCTCCACCTTCAGTTTAAGATTGAGGATGCCTTCCCGCACGTGTTGAGCAAATATCTCGCTCACGAAAAGGAGTATGATCCAAATAGCTATGATCAATCGAATAAACATGGCTCTTTAATCAACGATTTGTGCGTTTGGTTGTTTTCAGTTGTGATCAAAAAATATGGCTCGGATGCCAGATTAGTGGTGTTTATTGGTTGATGGAAGTTTAACACATTCACGACACCAGCCTTGCCATATCCCCATCGATCATTGGGAACCGTGTTGGTGAAATTATCTTGCTCAGCTCTATGAATTAGGGTATTTATAATTTGGTTTAAATCAAATTGTTGAGTTTCGAAATAAAGATGTACCAATGCATTAGGGGCAATTTCATCCATGGTTTTTATCGCTAAGGGCAAATGCGTTTTTCTATCGCCCTGTGCATAGCCCACCAAGGCAATCATAAAAACCAACGCTATGTTTAAAACCAATCTCATTTATGCTCAGGCAAATCCTTAATAGAGACAAATTTCCCTAAATCAGGTCTAAACTCGAAATAAAAGTGGTGCAACCCATTAGTCAATGCCACCAATCTTGGATTAATAATCGAAGCGTAAGTCAACACCTGCTGCAAAGTATCTTCCGTGATTTTTACGTATGGTGCTTTGCACTCTGCGATGAGCCAATAAGAATGATCAGATTTAATCACAGCAATATCGGGTCGTTTCACCACGTTGCCATATTCAACTTTAAACTCGGTTAAAATATTTGCGGGGCCAACGGACTTAGCCACTTTCAAGTAATTAAGGTAATGCTGCCGCACCCACTCTTCTGGTGTGAGGTTGATGAATTTCTGGCGATTTTGATCAAATATTTGAATCAGCCCATCCACACTTCTAACTTTGGCCTTTGTTGGGGGCAGATTTAAGGGCGGATATTTTTTTCTGTCAATCAAACGCTCAATATGATATATGGCAAATTTAGCAGAGTATACTCAGACCATTTCAAACTTAAAAAGCGGAAAATATGCTCCGATTTATCTGTTGCACGGAGACGAACCGTTTTTCATTGATAAGGTAAGTCACTTCATTGAAAAGAAAGTACTGGCCGAGCACGAGCGTGATTTCAATCAGCATGTTTTTTATGGTCGTGATTTAGATAAAGATTTACTGCGCGAAACACTTCGGAGGTTTCCTGTAATGGCCGAACGACAGGTGGTTATCGTAAGAGAAGCACAAGACTTCAAAGTTCGCTGGGCAGATTTCATTGATTACTTTAATAACCCTTCTGCCACCACAATATTGGTTCTTGATTTTAAGTATAAGAAAGCAGATGGAAAGACAAAATGGGTAAAAGCCATCAAAAAAAATGGCGTAGTAATGGAGTCAAAAAAGGTGTATGAAAGCGATATGCCAGGACTCATTGACAGCTTTGTGAAAGGAAGAAAGTATCGTATAGAGCCCAGGGCAGTGCAGCTTATGGTGGAAAACATTGGTATGGACCTGGAAAAGGCAGAGCTTGAAATTGAAAAGCTCACCATCAATGTGCCTTTATCCAGGGAAATTACCGTTATTGATGTAAAGAAAAACATTGGCAACACCCGTGAATACTCACGTTACGAGTACCTGGACGCGCTCTCAAATAGAGATCACCTAAAAAGCTACAAAATAGCTCAGGTAATGGGCAAGAATGATAAAACACATCCAATGGTGTTGACGGTGAGTGCTCTGTTTGATCATTTCTCCAAAACCATGGTCTATCATTCATTGAAAGATAAAAGCACAAATGCGGCCATGCGCGCATTAGGACTTTGGGTGCCATTTCAGGTTCAAAAAATCTCTGATACAGCTCGCAATTATGACCAACGCAAGCTGGCACAAATCATATCCGAGCTGCGCACAATTGATGCGCGAAGTAAAGGCGCCAGCATCGCCAATTCCGCGCGGAGCGAAGATTTGCTTAAAGAGCTTACCTATAAAATTCTAAACTAGCGCAAGCGAAGCCAAACGAGCTTTTTCGTTTCAAAAAACGGGTCGGTAAACCAATCGGATAGGAACCAATAACGATAGTTGACATTCAACGCATCAACCTCGTCTTGAAAATCACCTCCTTTAATGTAAAGCAAGCCATTGGGCAATTCGTGATTACTCTTCTGCTTGAACTTTCCCTTTAACCACATTGCCATTTGTGGCAAAGGCTTCACCGCTCTGCTGACTATGAAGTCAAATTGATTTTGAACCTCCTCCATTCTACCCCAATGAGTCTGTACGTTGGTTATTCCAAGTTCATCGGCCATCTGCTGGGTCGCATTCACCTTTTTACCGATGGAATCAATTAGGGTAAACTGCACGTCAGGAAAAATAATTGCCAATGGCAAACCAGGCAATCCGCCACCCGTACCTACATCCGCAACATTCACTCCGGGTTTGAACTTAATGGCTTGTGATATAGACAATGAATGCAGAATGTGACGCGTAAAAAAGTCGTCCATGTCTTTGCGTGACACAAGGTTAATCTGCGCATTTATTTCGCGAAAAATATTGGCAAATTGATCCAGCTGCTCTAGCTGATCACAGGAGATCCAATCAAGGTTCGACTTCAGTAATTCTACCGATTCCACTTATATCTTATTGATGGTGTGCTTGAGTATTTCATGCATCAACTCATGTGCGCGGCAAGTTGAACTTTTCTCGTACCGAGGGATAATTCCAATTCTTCAGAGATTTCCTCATAGCTCAATTCCTTCAAACAACGCATCTCCTCTAGCAACCGATACTTGGGTTTTAATTGCTCTACAATCCGGTGCATTTCCTTGATGCGTCGCCCTCTCATCAGCTTTTCTTCGGTTTTCAGCATATCTCTACTTCTAAGTAAATGGTAGATTCGTCATCATCATAACTGTAACCTGAATCCATACTAATTGGATTTTTCTGTTTCTTCTTTTTCCGAACTTTATCTATGCAAATGTTGGATGTTATTTTGAACAACCAAGTGCTAAATACCCAGCTTGTATTGCAGCTGGCCAACCTCCTAAAGGCTTTGCCAAATGCCTCAATGGTTAAATCTTCGGCATCGTCCTTATTGCAAATCATTTTGAGCATTATGTAGTAAACGCTTTCGCGATAGAGCTGGAGTAGTAAAGTGTAATCACGCTCATCACCGTGAAGTACCCGCTGCACTAATTCGCTATCTCGTTTACTTATCTCGATCATTCAGTTTGCTTCCAATCTTTAGGATTGTCTACCAGGCTAAGAATCGAAAATAAGGGATAAACTAGAGTAAGCAAGGGTTGATAGAAAATAAGCGAAAAGGCTTTGCTGTCATACCCCATCTTATCCCCAAGTAAATTAACCACATAGGCGAGAAACACGGTTTTCAAAACGAACAAAATGAAAAAGGTAGATAGCATCGGATAAAAATCACAACAGAAATAAACCAACAATCCAATCACGGAAATTAAATCGATGAGTTCGAAGAGCACTAGCAAGAGGAGCATCAGAAATGCATATCGCCTTCCTGTGGTCAGATGCCTTGTCTTTTGCATTTTCCAAGCGCTCCAAGTCTCTGGAGTATGAGATAAAGTGAGTGCTTCAGGAGCTAAGCCAATATGAGCTTTGCTCGCAGCTGACTTAACAAACAAATCATCATCCCCGCTGGCCAAGCCTTTGTGGGCAGAAAATCCATTTACATCTCGAAATAAGGTTTTGGTGTAGCCCATACTCCTACCCACCGCCATGTAGGCAAACCCCATTTTAGCTGAGGTGAAATACTTCAAAGCAATGAAGAGCGCATCGAGTCGGTAGAGTTGATTTAAAATACTATTGGAGGGATGAAACATACCACTGCCAATAATGAGGTTTTTACCTTCTGAAAAATGTTTGGCAAAATGAGAAAGCCACTGCGGATTCGAGGGTTGGCAATCAGCATCAGTGAATACTAGGTGCTCATGTGACGCACTTTTGATCCCTTCTTCTATGGCGCGCTTCTTATTTCCAGGGCTATCGCTGTAATTGCATTCGATATACCTTAGCTTTGGGTGCGTTTGCATCAATTCTTCGACCACACTATTACTCTGATCGGTACATCGATCGAGCACTACCACTACCTCAAACCTTACATGGTCTTGAGAAAGCACCAAAGGCAGATTTACCTTTAGGTTTTCTACCTCATTTCTTGCCGCTATGATTGTTGATATGGAAACATCACTTACCACGCCAGACACTTTGTTCTTTGAACTAAGGCGATAAATGGCTACAAGCATAATTAATACAATGACAAGCTGCCAAGCCACACAAAACAGAAGGACGGCACTCATTTGATTATCGATAAAAAAACAAATATGCGATGGTGAGCAGTAAGGCTAGGACAACCAAAAAGGTCTTGTTGGATTTGATGTTGGAAGACCTACGTTGGTTAGCTCGCCACTGTCGGCTCAAATGGCCGTGACTCAGACGTGCGGAACCCTCTGCATCTATTTGCGCCTTTCGGCTTTCGATGTACTCTTTGGTTTCATCGCAATAGCGCAGTTTATAGTTAAACCGTTTGGGCTGTCGCTGTTTAAATAAAAATCGAATCACTAAACAAAGATTAAAAAATGAACTCTATCAAAATCGTTACATATGATGATTAAAGCAAAAACCCGATCAACAGACCGGGCTTTATCGAAACTTAACCTAACAAACCGAACATTCTTCTTGAAAGTCAAACGTAGGTATCGTCTAATTTTTCAATTTGATACATCAAATCGCGAATGCGGAGGAAATGGATTAGTAAACACCATCGACTTAAAAATCGGCTTTACGTGACTTTTTATCCTTTGCGCTGGGATTATCAAACGGTTGCTTGGCTGTGTATTCAATCGCCTCTCTTAATGGAATTTTTATACCTCGATTAAATGCCACAATAAATGCATCCTCAATACCTTTTTCCTTCAGCATATCACGATGCGTTACTGCCTTGGCATAGGTATCAAAACCCGTTACGGTTAAAATGGTCAATCCATTTTGATGGTACTCACGTATTCCCCCAACTTCCAAGTATTTCTCGGCAATAGTGCTCGGCAATAACGCTGCGAAAGCACCAATTTGCACCCGATAATCTACGTCACCCTCTATATGCCAATCGATATTGGCAGCGCCAATACCCAATACTTCTTCTGTATAAGCCGGTTGGTTGATGTCCACAATAAATGCGTCCTTATAGCCTTTTTCAATGAGTTTATCCCTGAGCGACTCCGCTTGGCCACGGTATGGAAAACGACCGATCACATATCGGAAAATGCCATTTTCATCTACATAAACCTCTACGTTCTTAAGATCTTCAAATTCTCGAGTTGGTTTCAAATCAATCAGCGCTGCCACCTGCACCCCATATTGAGAGCTGAGTGTGGTGTAATTGATCTCTCGGGTTCGTAAATTTTCCCAATCGCTGAATGGAATGAGTCGTTCCTTCATCTGTGGCTCCCGGCGCTCTTTAATCTCTTCGATTATCTCCTGCCCTGCTTTTTCTTCATCGGTGAGTCGAGTTTCCATAACTTCCTCCTCCACTTCTGCTATTTCAGGGCCTGTTGTTGGCTCTAGCTCTTTCTTTTCTTCTACCCCGGGTTTAGCTTGATCTAAGGGCTCAGATGCCGGTTCTTCCTTTTCTAATTTCACAACTTCCTCATCAAGCTTCTTTACCTCTACCTCCTCCACGGGCTCTTCTTCTAATGGTAGGTTCAAAGCTTCCTCCTCCTCAGAAATCCCTGAGGCCAACTCCAAGGATTTTTCGCCATTTTTCTCAAGGTTGCACTCGCGCACCCATTTTTGACCATCAACCAAATAGTACTCATCGCTGAATGAGTAAACCTGATAAAACTTATTGAGTGCCCCCAATGCTTCCTCGCACTGACCGTTTTTAGCATAAGCTATTGTCAGATAATAGTAGACATATTCTGGCGCTCGTCGCTCTTTATTTGATCCGGATTGATAGTCCGTTACATAAAGTTTCGAAGCTTCTTCTAATAGGCCGACTGCCTTTTGAATTTCTTTATCCTCTTTTACATAGCATAGCCCGAGGAGGTAGTTCAAATTGGCATTTTTTGGATCAGCCGCCCACAATTTCTCCAAAATAGGAATAGCTTCCTGTAGTTTGTGATTAGCTAAATGCAGCTTGGCCGCATTAAAATCTTCTCTTTGATTTTGAGCAAATGCAGCAGTAACAATAAGGGTGCTGGTGAATAGGATCAGAAAATGCTTTGGCAGTTTATTCATATTATGTCAAACTTAGTTTAGTCGAATGTCCACGACTCAAGCAATCCGTGGAATTATCGACACAAGAATGTAAATAGGGTCAAAACGAAAGCTCGCAGAGGATAGCATGGTGATCAGAAGCGGTATGAATGAAAGAAACTTCCTGAGCACTCACCCCATGACCAGAAAAGATATGATCAACACGAATGGGCAACCAATCGAGGCTTGCTCGCCAACTGTTTCCTGTTTCACGCATTAGATCCACGTGCTGTTCAGCAAACATTTCATAGGCAGTCATGCCTGGTGTGGCGTTAAAATCACCTGCAATAAGCACTGGGTTGTATGTGGATACCTTATTCAAAACCATTTCAGCTTGCAGCTTTTGTTTGGATATTACCTTCGATGGATTGAAGTATGAGTGATCAGATTTTGGCAACATAAAATTGAAGCTTTGTAAATGCAGGTCTACCAACCAAAAGGGTTGATCATTAATAGCCACCGAAAACAATACTGCTTCATTGGTAGGTCCAGACTGCTCGAAGATTTTCTCCCAATTTTGGATGGGATATTTTGAAAACACCGCCACTCCGAAAATATTATCTTTTTGAGGTTGAAAACGGTTATAAGGCATAGCTAATTCATCGGCATAGTTCTGCGCTACCAAGTGTACATCGTGCCATTTATGATACAAACCAAACTCTTGCAGCAAAATTATATCGGCATCCAATTGTCGGAGTTTACGTGCAATGGACTTAGCCACCACGGTATCATTTTGAAATTGCCCCACGTTGAGCAAAACCAACCGATAGGACTCACTTTCAATTCCAAAACCGAAATGCAGTGATGCGTTTTTCCAGATGAAAAGCGACATAAATATTGACATAAGCATCACCGGAACCAAAGGATTCCTTTTTATGCCAGCAAAGACAAAACAGAGAAGAATGCTGAAGACGCACAGTCCAGGTAATGATGCCCAAAACAGGTTATACGCAACAACAATCATTGCATGAACAAGATAACTCTTAGCCTAGCCATTGGTGGGGAAATTTTTTACCCCAAATATTGCACTGCCCACCCTCACCATATTGGAACCACACTCGATGGCCAACTTATAATCGCTACTCATACCCATGGATAAATGATTCATCTCCACATGTTTTGGAGTATCCGAGGCTTTGATGTCTTCAAATAGTTCCTTAAGCCCATTGAACTCACTTTTAATTTGATCGGTATTATCGGTATTAGTGGCCATCCCCATCAAACCAACGACTCGGATGTGCTCAAGCTCTTGTAATTCAGGGGAAGAAATCAAAGTTCGCACTTCTTCCTCATCCATTCCAAATTTGGTTTCCTCCTTGGCAATGAACACCTGAATCAGGCAATCAATAACGCGTTCGTTTTGCTTGGCACGTTTGTTAATCTCCCTGAGCAATTTCAGACTATCTGCCCCGTGAATCAGATGAACAAATGGAGCGATGTATTTCACCTTATTGCGCTGCAAATGACCAATCAGGTGCCAACGGATGTCTGATGGCATCGTTTCGCTTTTGGCGACCATTTCTTGCACTTTATTCTCACCGAAATAACGGTGCCCTGTATTATAGGCCTCCATCATCCTTTCGGCTTGATGTGTCTTTGAGACGGCAATTAATTCCACATGATCTGGAAGCTCGGCTTTTAAGCCATTTAAATTATCTACGATACTCATGGTGCAAATATGCGCATCGTCAATTTTAAACGATGATTATAACTCATCTTACAAAACCTCACACACACAACGAAACCCAATCTTTGAGGATACGGATTCTGAAAGTTGAGGAATTGAAGGATCTTCGTCTTTATAAGTATTTCAAGAGCCTCCAACCTGTGTATTTTCTTCCTGTACCCATTCGCTCATATTTCCAACGATGTTGTATGCACCTTATTGGTTTGGGCAGTAGCTCTTTACTGGGGTCGTGGTATCCGTTCCATCTGCACGTTGGTGTCAGGCAAGGCATCTTGGTATTCAGCTGACTTTCGGCCAGATTTTTCTGCAATCCAGTGGAGATGTTCTTTCCAATTCAAATTTATAATCTCGGTATTATCTTAGTACAATGAGTTGGAAACCTTCACTAATACCTTAAGTACTTTGCTGTAATCGAGTTCTTTTCCTTTTCCGAAAATAAATATGAGCAAGATGGGCACTAAGAGGTAATAAAGTCTCGTTATTGACATGCGATTAAATTCTATATTGTGGGTGTAACCTCAAAAAATTGAAGTTAAATCACCCGAAAGTAACCCTGCTAAATCAAAACAAATGAAATCAAAGGAGGAAATCGTTTCAAATTGGCTACCCAGATACACAGGAAGCGCGCTGGATGAATTTTCCAAATATATTCTGCTGACTAACTTCGATAACTATATTGAACGGTTTGCCGATAAACATGGGGTTGAAGTGATTAATAAAGACAAGGCCATGCCTACAGCCCATGCTGAAGGTATTAGCATCATTAATTTTGGCATGGGTAGTCCAAATGCAGCTACAATTATGGATTTACTAGCGGCCATAGACCCAAAAGCCGTGTTGTTTTTAGGCAAGTGTGGAGGACTGAAATCCAAGAGCCGCGTAGGCAATTTTATTCTACCCTTGGCTGGAATTAGAGGTGAAGGTACATCCAACGATTATTTCCCTCCTGAAGTGCCAGCTTTACCTGCATTTACATTGCAGCGCTCGGTTTCATCTACCATTCGAGATAAAGGAATGGACTATTGGACAGGCACGGTTTACACCACCAATAGGCGTGTTTGGGAGCATGATGATCGATTCAAAACTTATCTGAGAGAGATCCGAGCTATGGCTATTGACATGGAAACCACTACCCTATTTTCTGCGGGATTTTACAATCAAATTCCAATCGGTGCGCTACTCTTAGTTACAGACCAACCGATGATTCCTGAAGGAGTGAAGACGGATCTAAGCGATAAAAATATCACCAAAAAGTTTATGGATGCCCATATCCAAATCGGTATTGATGCGCTCAAGGAGATTCGAGAAGAAGGACGATCGGTTCGGCATTTAAGGTTTGAGTAACTTTTCATATGTAATCAGTCAAGGAGATTGAGCTGTATGGACGTATCAACCCTCACAAAATGATCTGATGACAAATTCACTTTCGGCAAATCGGGGCTAGGGACTTTGTTGACGATAGTTTTTATGAACGTTTCGATAATTTCTGTTCGAGCCACTTCCTCCTCTCCTTCTCGATCAAGGTAATTGAGGTATTCGTCCTCGGGTTCGATGTCGAATTTTTCGAATTGATTTGTGCGTCTTGTCCTTTTTGCATCATAGGTTCTTTCTCTTTAAATACTTCATATTATTGTCGTCGTTTACGGTAGCGATTTGGGGTTGATCATGCACGAGTAATGGTGTAGAAGGTTTCTTTAGTGGCTCTTGGGCATAACGCGGATCCTCCACGAAAGGAACGCGGTGCATCTCCGAAGCTTCAATCTGATAGCACCCAAACTCTTCAGTAACCTTACCAACCACACGATAAATCCCACGGCCGGTAAACGGAAACTGTTGCGCTACGGGTGGAAAGTGAACGGTGTCTAAAAAGTAGCCCTTCCGGTCGATGAAATTTCCAAAAAACATAGTTTCACCCTTGGCTGTGTGGGTTTTTCGGGCGGTAATCAAATAGCCATATACTACTACTGTTTTGCCTAAGTACTCAGGCACGGATGCTGCGAGTATGCCACCTTTCATACTCCGATTTGAAAGCATAAACGGGTCGCACAACGGATAACCCAACAGCTCGATTTGATCAAATGCTTCTTCGAGTGGAGCGGTATATAAGTCAGGGAATTTGTAAGGCTTCGGTTGTGGGTTGAACAACCGAGGTTGCACTTCCTTCTTGGGTGCTTTACCCATCAGCCATCGAGCCTGCCAAGTGAGTTCTTTTTTGTTTTTGCCTGTAAATCGAAACGCCCCAACCTTGACGAGCAATTCGAGTTGCTCTACCCCCACGGGCACCCGATCTACAAAATCGGCCAACGATTGAAAAAGTACATCTTCTCGGGCCTTGAGTAATAACCCTACAGTTCGGGTGTCAAGGTCGCGTATGGTATGAAATCCAAGTACGATGGTTTTACCATC
>MDTG01334147.1_pt1 | contig 13680 bp, 13 predicted proteins | sample 811421 | NCBI WGS metagenome assembly MDTG01 (sample SAMN05326645, study PRJNA326480) | marine metagenome | isolation source: seawater | place: Pacific Ocean: South East | collected 2011 | reverse complement strand
CTAGTATGACTACTAAGGCAATATCAATGATTTTTATTATTTCCATTTATTGGTTTTCTTTCAATGTAAAGTTAGTTATTTTTAAACATTCTACAGCCTCTTTTACATCATGAACTCTTAATATATTTGCTCCATTAACTAATGCAATAGTATTTGCAATACTTGTTCCGTTAAGTGCATCTTTTGGTTCTTGTTTAAGAAGATTATATATCATAGATTTCCTTGATAAGCCAATTAGTATAGGTTTCTTAAGTTTTCTAAATTCATTTAAATTATTTAACAATTTAAAATTATGTTCTATTGTTTTTCCAAAACCAAAACCTGGGTCTATAATGATATCTTTCACCCCTTTTTTTTCTAATTTTTTTATCTTTTCTTTAAAAAATAACACTATCTCTTCTGTAACATCTTTGTATTCAGGATTTAACTGCATATTTTGTGGATTACCTTTCATATGCATTATAATATATGGGACTTGTAATGATGCAATTGTATCGAACATTTGTGCATCCAGCTCTCCTGCAGAAATATCATTTATGATATCTGCTCCTATTTTCACACATTCTTCAGCTACTTTACTCCAATATGTATCTATTGATATTACAATATCCGGGAATGTTTTTTTTAACAATTTAATAGTTGGTATAAGTGAATTTAATTCCTTTTCTGCATTTATTTTTTGAGCACCTGGTCTTGTAGATTGAGCTCCAACATCAATTATATTTGCTCCTTCATCTAGCATTTTTTTTACTTGATGTAGTATTTTATGTTTATTTTTATATTTTCCACCATCATAAAAAGAATCCTTTGTAAGATTTAATATTCCCATCACCAGCTTTTTTTCTGTTGAAAAAATACTTATTTCGGTTTGCTTATTTATAGATTTTGTACTATTAAATGATGTATTTTTAGACATTATATAAAGTTTATGCAAAAAACAATTCGCGAATATGATTCAATAATAGCAAAATGTAGCCAAATTTTTGCTAAAAAAATGAAGGATTATGGAAGCGCATGGCGTATATTAAGAATTAGTTCTTTAACAGATCAAATATTTATTAAAGCACAAAGGATTCGATCAATAGAGTTAAAAGGTTCTAGTAAGATCGATGAAGGTGTTGTGAATGAGTTTATAGGTATTGTAAATTATTCAGTTATTGGTTTAATTCAATTAGAATTAGGTATAAGTGAAGAGGCTGAAGAAATGGAATATGATCAAGTAATTAACATGTTTAATAAACATATAAGTATTGCTAAAGAGTTAATGCTTGATAAAAATCACGATTATGGTGAAGCATGGAGAAATATGCGTGTTAGTTCTCTTACAGATTTAATATTACAAAAATTATTAAGAGTTAAACAAATTGAAGATAATAATGGTTCTACATTAATATCAGAAGGTGTAGATGCTAATTATTTAGATATGTTAAATTATGCGGCATTTGCGTTAATTAAATTAGAAAAAAATAAAATTTAAATTATGAGTCAAACAAAGTTTTTATCATTAGGAAGATTATTAATTTCTGCATTATTTTTATTATCAGCTATAGCAAAATTATATCCTTCTCCAATGTATGCTATTACAAAGATTTTTGAAGGAGGGCAGTTAATACCAATGGGTTTTAGCGAAGATATGGCACCTTATGTATCTCGTATTATTATTGGTTTTGAATTTTTTATTGCATTAGCTTTATTGCAAAGGAATTATATTAAAAGAATTATTATTCCTGGTTCTATCATTTTAGTTTCAGTTTTCACACTACATCTTTCATATCAGTTTTTTTTAGGTAACAGTGAAAATTGTGGATGTTTTGGTGAGTTAATACCAATGACTCCATTTGAAGCCATCATAAAGAATGTTATTACTATTTTATTATTAGTGTTTTTATATAAGTATATAAGAGAAGATAAGCAAAATAATTTTAGAAAATTATTAAATCAGTTTTTAATTATATTGCTTTTAATGTTTGCTTTTATTCCTATTCAGAAAGAGGGTAAGAATAAGAGAGTATCTGCATTTTCTCAATATGTTGAATCAGAAATTGATATAAATTCAGGTAAAAAGATTTTATGTTTTTTTGATGCTGGTTGTGAACATTGTATGGATGCAGCTAAGTCCTTAGCTTCTTTATCAAATCAAATTGAATTTTTCCCTGAAGTACATATTGTATTTTCAGATTTAGAAGAAGAGAAGATTCCTGATTTTTTTAAGTATGCAGGTCAGGAATACTCATATCAAGTTCTTCCATTTTATAACGAAGATGATGAGATTAATTCTTATTTAGAGATATTAGGTTATGAATATGAAAATCCAGCTATTATATTTCTTAATGATGGTAACCAGATACGTTTTTATGATGGAACAGGTCCAAATGAATATAATGAGCAGGATTTAAAAAAATTATTAGAATAGACATCTGTGACTATATTTATTATAAAAAAGATATTTCATGGACTCTTAATATTACTAGGTGTTTTAACGATAGTTTTTTTCTTATTCAATATTCTTCCAGCTGATCCGGCTAGAATGATGTTAGATAAAAGGGAAGATGCGCAGCAATTAAAAGTGATTCAGCAAAAATATGCTTTTGACAGACCACTGATCCATCAATACCTTCTTTATATTAATGATATTTCTCCTTTTTCAATACATTATAAAAATAAAGATTCATTTACATCATTAGAGAAAAAGCAATATAATTATACGAAATTATTTGAATTAACAGATATTGTTTTTGTAATCAAGGTTCCTTTTTTAAGAGAATCCTTTTTAAGAAAAGATCAGCTAGTTACTACTATTATTTATAATACATTTAAGAATACATTTGTATTGGCTTTATCTTCAATATTGATTGCATTAATAATAGGAGTATTTCTTGGTATTATATCGGCAATTTATAAGGATACGGTATTAGATAAATTGATTTTATTTGTATCGGTTATAGGAATGTCTCTACCTTCTTTTTTTGCTTCTATTATTATTGCATGGTTATTTGGTTTTGTTTTGCATCAATACACAGGTCTTTCAATGACAGGAAGTCTTTATGAAGTAGATGATTATGGTAGAGGTTCTTTTTTGCAAATTCAGAATTTAATATTACCTGCAATTACTTTAGGAATACGACCTTTAGCTGTTATTGTTCAGTTATGTAGAAATTCTCTTATTGATATTTTATCCATGGATTATATTCGTACAGCTTCTGCTAAGGGATTGAGTCAATTTAGCGTCATTTTTAAACATGCATTATCTAATGCGTTAAATCCTGTTGTGACTGCTGTTTCAGGTTGGTTTGCTTGATTACTTGCTGGTGCAGTTTTTGTTGAATATATCTTTGATTGGAATGGTATAGGAAAAGAAATTGTAGAAGCATTAAATAAAATGGATCTTCCTGTAGTTATGGGTTCTGTTTTATTTATTGCTTCAATTTTTATAATAATAAATATAATGGTTGACTTAATATATTCTTGGCTTGACCCAAGAGTTAGATTATAATTAAAATTTAATAAAATGAGAAAAAATATAGTAGCTGCAAATTGGAAAATGAATTTAGATAGAGTTCAAGCTATTAGTTTAGTTGATGAAATTATTTCAAATATATCTATAAAGCCTTCTACTCAAGTAATTCTTGCTCCTTCATATTTATATCTATATAAAGTTTCAAAAAAATGTAATGATATTGAAAATATTTTTGTGGCTGCACAAAATTGCAGTTCTGAAGATAATGGAGCTTTTACTGGAGAAGTGTCAGTAAATATGATAAAGTCATGTAATGCTGATTATGTTATTATTGGTCATTCTGAAAGAAGAGATAAATTTAATGAGAGTAATAATGAGTTAGAAATAAAAGTTAAGAAGGCTTTAGATACAGGTTTAAAAGTTATTTTTTGTTGTGGAGAAAGCTTAGAGCAAAGAAATCAAGAAGTGCATTTTAAATGGATTGAGAATCAGATATCTGAAAGTTTATTCACACTTTCTAAAAAGCAGATTCGTAATGTTGTAATTGCTTATGAGCCTATATGGGCAATCGGAACAGGTGTTACAGCAACTGCAAAACAAGCACAAGAGATGCATTTTTTTATTAGAGAAATTCTTCTTGCAAGATATGATAAAGATATTAGTGATAATATTTCTATATTATATGGAGGAAGTTGTAATCCTACAAATGCAAAAGAATTGTTTTCTCAACAAGATATTGATGGAGGTTTAGTTGGAGGAGCTTCATTGTCTGCTGATAATTTTTTAGCAATTACTAATTCATTTTAATGAAATATATTCAAATAGATATCAAATTAACTATTACTGATCCTTATTCTGAGATTTTAATTGCTCGACTTGATCAGGTAAATTTTGATTCTTTTTTTGAATATAAGAATGGTTTAAAAGCATATATTGATTATAATCTTTTTGACCAACAAGTATTTGATAATATTTTGAATGATTTACCTGCTGATGTTGTGTCTTCTTTCTCCATATCTGAATTAGAAAATAAAAATTGGAATGCTCGGTGGGAAGACAGTTTTGATCCAGTTCATGTAACTGATAATTGTGTTGTACGTGCTGATTTTCACACCTCTTTTCCTGAAAAGAAATATGATATTATTATTACTCCAAAAATGTCTTTTGGAACTGGTCACCATGCAACTACTTCTTTAATGATGCGTCAGATGTCTCAGTTAGATTTTTCATCTAAGTTTGTTTTAGATGTAGGTAGCGGTACAGGAGTCTTATCTATATTAGCTTCAAAAAAACAGGCTAAACATATTATTGCAGTTGATATTGATGAATGGGCTTATAAGAATAGTCAAGAAAACATATTATTGAATAGTGTGTCTAATATAGAGCTGATTCAAGGTGATATAAGTGCTATTAAGGACAAAGTTTTTGATATTCTTTTAGTTAATATTAATAGGAACATTATATTATCTCAAATTTCAACATATTATAATTTAATGAAATCTTATGCAGATATTTTATTAAGTGGTTTTTTCGTTGATGATATGAATTTGATTTTAAATAAAACAGAACAGATAGGTTTTGAACTTATTTGTTCAGAAAATAAAAATGAATGGCAATTACTACATTTAAGAAAGCATTAAGTCTTTTAATATTATTTAGCTTTTCAGTTCTATTATCTTTTTCACAACGAGCTGATGAAATAGAAAATTTTTCTGAAGAATTTTCTGTATTTACAACTCAGTTAGCAGATTATTTAAAAATATCCAATAATGCAGTATTAAAAAAGAGTTATAAAATGTTCCTGAAATCTAGTGATAATTTTACAGAATTAGAAAAGAATAAAGTTATTGCTATATCTAACATTATGTTAAGTAAGCGTGTGAGAGCTAGGCCGTATTTTGAAGATTTTTTACAAACATTAGTTGTAGTTAAGTCTTCTAATAATTCAGATGTTTTATTATTACAATGGTTAGATGTTATTGAGGGAATTATTGAATTATCAGGTAAAAAAAAGATGGCTTTATTTTGTGAGTTTACAAATAATCTATTAGTTGAAAAAAAATTATATGATTCTAAATTAGTTTCATGGTCTACTGATTCAGATGATTTTTCTTTCTCATTTACTTCTTCTAGAGCAGTTGTTAATTTTAAATCAAATCTTACATTAAATTGTTCAAATAAAAAAGGTGATATAACAGTTTACAATACTAAAGGAAAATATTATCCTCTATTATATCAATGGTATGGTTCTGGTGGTTTTATTTATTGGGATAATCATAATTTTTCTAGAGATTCGGTATATGTAGAGCTTTCAAATTATAATGTTAACACGAAAGAGACGCAGATAGTTGCAGATTCATCAATTTTATATAATAGTGCAGTGTTTAATAAAGGTTTACAAGGGCAAATTATAAATAAGATTTCTTCAGGTAAACAAAAAAGTAAATATCCTTCTTTTACCTCTTATGATAAGAATATTGAGATAAAGAATATATTTGAAAATATAGATTATAAGGGTGGATATAAATTGATTGGAAAGGATTTTGCAGCAGATGGAGGCGAAGATGCAAAAGCAAGGATGATTTTCAAGAAGGATGATAAAGAGATATTTGTTGCTAATTCTAATTCATTTAATATAAAAGAAGAAAGAATAAGTTCTAGTTCATGTGGTGTGAAGATATTTTTTGATAATGATTCTTTACATCATTCTAATCTTAGATTTAAATACTTAAATAATAAGAGGCAAGTTCAATTCTATCGTGATAGAAAAGGAGCTTCAAATGCACCTATGTTAGATACTTATCATCAGTTAACTATTGATTTTGAACTGCTTGAATGGGATATTGACAGTAATATTATAACCTTTGGTTCTTTGCCTGAAACATTTGAATCTGTAGTGAGATTTGAGTCAATGGATATGTTTTTGCAGTCAAGATTTGATGAAGCCCAAGGAATAGATGCAATTAATCCATTAATATTAATTTCTAATTATGTTAAGTATAATAATAATAGATTAGAATTTTCTGTAAGAAATTTTGCAAGGTTTGCAGGATTTCCAATACATCAAATAAAACCTTATCTAATTAATTTAGCAAGTTATGGTTTTATATTTTATGATTTCTCTAATGATAATATTACTGTTCAACCGATACTTTTTAATTATATTGATGCAGCTTCAGGTATTGGAGATTATGATGTTATATCTTTTCAATCTTCTCGTTTTAATGCAGATGAAGCATCCAAGATTAATAATCATATAGTAAATGCTATCTTAGATCTTTCCTCAAAAGATTTAATCATTAGTGGTATTAGGGAAATAGAGTTAAGTAATAAAAGAAATGTATTTCTTTTTCCTAACCGTGGTATGGTTACTATTAAGAAGAATAGAGATTTTAAATTTGATGGTCAGATTTTAGCAGGCAATGGTAGGTTAAATTTATTTGGTCGTGATTTTAGCTTCGTATACGATGATTTTAAGGTTGATTTAAAACATATTGATTCTGTGCAAATATCTGTTCCTGTAGAACCAATAGTTTTAGATCAATATAATAATGAGAAATTAACTAATATTAGAACTGTTTTTGAGTATATTGATGATCCTGATGCTGTATCTCAAGGAGAGATTAGAATTGATCATCCTAGTAATAAATCAGGTATTAGGAAGGATAGTTTTCCTGAATTTCCTATATTTAGTTCTTTTCAGAAATCATATGCTTATTATGATGGCCCATATTCTGTGTATAGAAAATCTTATAATAGAGATAATTTTTTCTTTCATTTAGATCCTTATAGTATTGATAGTGTAGATGTTTATATGGCAAAGGGATTATGGTTTTCTGGTTCTTTTGAGTCCGCAGGTATATTTCCTAATTTCTTAGATACTTTACGAGTTCAAGAAGACTTGTCATTTGGTTTTAAAAGAGAAACTCCTGCTGCTGGCTTTTCAATTTACAATGATAAAGCTAAATATACTAATGAAATTAGTCTGAGTAATCAGGGACTTAAAGGTAATGGTGCATTTGAATATTTAACTTCTTATGCTATTGCTAGTGATATTACATGGTTTCCAGATTCTGCTAATTTAAATACCGATACTTTTAATATTGAGGAAGTTATTGTTGGAATTGAGTTTCCTCAAGTTACTAATACAAATACCTATATGCGTTATTTGCCATATCAAGATGAACTTTATATTAACATGAAGGATACAGAGTTTAACATGTATGGTTCTACGTTTTTTGCAGGTAATTTATTAATGCGTCCTACTGGTCTTATTGGAGATGGTATCATGAAACTTGATAAAGCAGATGTTGCTTCAGAATCTTTTGTATATAATGCAAAATGGTTTGGTTCTGAATCCGCTGATCTTCAGGTTTTTGAAGATACTTTAGGCTTCTCATTTAAAGCAAATAATTTAAGAACACATATTGATTTACAAGAGCGTGAAGGCATATTTCACTCTGCTGGTGATGATTCATATGTAGAGTTGTTAGCAAATAAATATATGTGTTATATTGATAAACTCATATGGGATATGGATAATGCCTCTTTAGATTTGAGTAACGAACATGATTCTATCAGTACAGGTTCTCAATTTATATCTATTCATCCAGATCAAGATTCTTTAAGTTTTTTCTCTAGTTCTGCATCATATAGTTTGAAGGATTATATTATTTATGCTAATGGAGTTGATAGTATACTTGTTGCAGATGCTGTTTTGTATCCTGATTCAGGAAAAGTTATTGTTCATAAGGAAGCAGTTATTCCTACTTTACATAATGCTGTTCTTGTTGCTGGTAATTTAACCCGTTATCATAAGTTCGCTAAGGCTAGTGTAGATATCATTTCAGCTAATGCGTATACAGGTAGTGGTTACTATACATTTATTGATGCTATGGATAATAGGCAAGAGATGTTCTTTGATAGTATTATGGTTAACCAATACACAATAACAGAAGCTCATGGAGGTTTAGCAGACAGCTCTTCTTTTAGCATAGATAGTAAGTTTGATTTCAAAGGGGGTATAGATTTATATGCTGATAAAAAACACTTAACATTTGACGGGTATTTTATGATGAATCATAACTGTTCATTATTAGCTAAAGAGTGGGTTAAGTTTAGATCAGAGATAGATCCAAATAATATTAATATTACCATTAATAATCAAGTGGTAAATGAAAATAATGAGACCTTATATACGGGAGTTTTGTTTAGAAAAGATACTTTTGATATATATTCTACTTTCTTATCAAAGAAAGTTAATGATCTTGATATAGAAATGATTAATGCCTCACATTCTATAACATATGATGATAGCAAGTCTGCTTATATTATAAACCCATATGATTCTCTTTCTAATACATTTATGTTATTTGATAGTAGTTGTAGAACCCTTGGAGAAGGAAATATTAATTTAAACATGAAGTTGGGTAGAATTGAGTCAGAGGTGGTAGGTCTTATTCAACATGATATGAAAGAACATGATGTTAGGATTAGTGGTTTTTTAATGCTTAATTTTCCTTTTTCAGAAAAGGCTATGGAGTCAATGGCAGAAGATTTGGGAGCTATTGGATATGATGAATATGATACCACCTTTGCTCGAAATGTTAGAAGAATTATAAAGGACCAGCAAGAAGCAGAAGAATATATATTGTCACCAGAAACAATTAAACCGTCAAATTTTCCAGAAGATATGGTGTCAACATTTACATTTTCTGATATTGATTTAAAGTGGGATGCAACAAATAATTCCTTTGTTTCATACGGTGATATAGGTTTAGGTAATATTTATTCCTACCCAGTTACTGATTACTTAACTGGTAATATTATATTTGAAAAGAAAATAGGGCGTAGCGAAGATGCACTTATTATGAGATTTGAATCAAGTATGGATGAACAATATTGTTTTAAATATGAAAGAGGAAGCATGTGGTCATTCACATTTAACATTCCTTTTTCTGAACAAATTAGTAAAGAAAGTGATGCCAAAAAAAGACTAAGTGGAAGACCAAAATATAATTATTCATTTAAAGACGAGGATTGGATGGAAAAGATAGATAAACAAATAGCAAAGAAATTTTCTTCTAAATAACTTATTATGTTATCTAACGAGATATTGCTTTTTATATTATTTTCTTATTTGACTGGAGCTATTCCTTCTGCTGTTTGGTACGGTAGAGTTTTTTACAATATAGATGTGCGAGAATTTGGTTCTGGTAATGCTGGTGCTACAAATACGTTTCGTGTTCTTGGAAAAAAAGCTGGTATTCCAGTGCTTATAATGGATATATTAAAAGGATGGTTAGCTGTAAGTTATTGCAAATTACTTTCTAATTCATCTTTTTTACAAGAAGCTAATCCTGATTTTTATTTTGAAATACAGCTTGCCTTTGGTTTTTCTGCCGTTATAGGTCATCTTTTCCCTATCTATACTGGATTTAGAGGAGGTAAAGGTATTGCCACAATGTTAGGGTTTTTAGTTGCAGTTCAACCAGTTGCTTCTTTATATTCATTATTAGTGTTTTTGATTGTGTTTTTTCTATTTAGATATGTTTCTTTATCTTCAATTATTGCATCTATAGCTTTTTGTTTAATTGTTTTGTTAAATACAGACAATAGTTCATTAAATTTATTCGCAATTTTTATACCTTTACTGTCGTTAATAACTCATCAAAAAAATATAGAACGACTTATTAGAGGAGAAGAAACAAAAGTTAAATTTGGAAAAAAATAATTTGTATGAAGCAAGATATTAATTTTACTCGTAATGGAAAAAATTCACGTAAAACTATTAATAAATCATTAATTCTTATGGATGATAATCATAACACATTTGATCATGTTATAGACTGTTTAGTCTCTCTTTGTGATCATAATCCAATACAGGCTGAGCAATGTGCATTATTAACACATTATACAGGTAGTTGTGAGGTTCTTGTTGGTAAGCCTGTTGATCTTGAATTAATAAAAAGCGATTTACTTCTTTATGGTTTAGATGTAAAAATTATTTGATTGTTCTTGTATTTGTACTTTAAAATAAGGCTCTGTAGCTTAATTGGATAGAGCACCTGACTACGGATCAGGAGGTTGGGGGTTCGACTCCCTCCAGAGTCACTTTTTAATTTAAATAAGTTTTTTAAAATCTATATTATCAAAATTACCTGAGCTCATCATTAACAGGTTTTGATTATGCCACTCAATAGAAATTAGATGTTTTTTTAATAATTCTGTATCTGTATAGATTACTAACTCTTTTTTATTGAACGCATTATATATATCTTCTTTATTAATCTCTTTAAGTTTTTTGTTTTTAATTGTCTCAGGGTTATAATATATTATTGCAGTATCCGCATCTTCCATTGCTCCTTTATACTCTTCTAAAAAATCTTTATTTAGACTACTGAAGGTATGCAGTTCCATGCATGCAGTCAGTTTTCTATCAGGGTATTGCTCTTTTAAGGCAGCTGTTGTAGCCTTTAATTTTGAAGGAGAATGTGCAAAATCTTTATAGATACAACAATTTTCTGTTTTTGAAACTAGTTCTAATCTTTTTGCAGCACCATTAAAGCTTTGTATTTGTTTAAAGAAAACACTCTGTGATATTCCTAATTCCCTACATACTAATAATGCAGCATTTAGATTTTGAAGGTTATGCTTGCCAAATATATTAAGGTCATATCCTTCAACAGAAGTAATTCCATTTTTTATTTTATAATTTGGGGTTTTATAAGCTATTTTATTACAAGAAATATTTTCATTCATTAATATATTTAGTTCTTTATCTTCTGAAAAATATATCAGGCTATCAATAACTGTATTTTTAAAGATACGGAATTGTTCTACGTAATTATCAAATGTAGGAAACACATTAATATGGTCCCATGCAATACCACTTAGAACAGCTATATGTGGCTTATATAAATGAAATTTTGGCCTTCTGTCAATTGGTGAGCTTAAATATTCATCTCCCTCAAGTATTATAATTGGAGCATTACTTAGTCTAACCATGGTGTCAAAACCATCTAATTGAGCACCAACTAAGTAGTCAAAGTCCATCCCAATATTTTTTAATACATGTAGTATCATTGCTGTAATTGAAGTTTTTCCATGGCTACCACCAATAACTACTCTCTTTTTATTCTCACTTTGTTGATATATGTATTCTGGATATGAGTAGATAGGAATATTTAATTCTTGTGCACGAATTAGTTCTGGATTATCAATACGTGCATGCATTCCAAGTATAATAGCATCTAATTTACTTGTTATTTTTTCAGTCCGCCAACCCTTTTCTTTTGGTAATAATCCATGTTTTTTTAACCTTCCTTTACTAGGTTCAAATATAGCATCATCAGATCCAGAGACGTTAAATCCCTTTTTTTTAAGTGCGATTGCTAGGTTATGCATAGCGCTACCTCCAATAGCAATCAGATGTATATTCATAAATAAATATTTTGAAAACTAATTTAGAGCTAAATATCATTTGTTATTTTTGTTGAACATAAAAATTACTAACATGCAATTGTATACAATAGAGACAGGTTATTTTAAATTAGATGGTGGAGCTATGTTTGGAGTTGTTCCAAAAGTGCTTTGGAGTAGAACGAACCCAGCAGATGAAAATAATTTATGTCCTTGGGCTATGAGGTCATTACTAATAGAAGATGGTGATAGATTAATACTTATTGATAATGGTATAGGTGATAAACAGGATGATAAGTTTTTAAAGCATTATTATTTACACGGAGATGTTAATCTTCATTCTTCTTTAGCTAAGCATGGTTTTTGTGCTGATGATATAACTGATGTTTTTTTAACCCATTTGCATTTTGATCATTGTGGTGGTAGTGTTAAATGGAACAAAGATAAAACTGGATATGAGATGTCCTTTAAGAACGCAAAATACTGGAGTAATAAAAAGCATTGGGAGTGGGCAACAAAGCCAAATAATAGAGAAAAAGCATCTTTTTTAAAAGAAAATATATTACCTATTGAGGAGTCTGGTCACTTATCTTTTGTGGATAGAGAGAAAGAGTTGTTTAATAATTTTGATATTCTATTTGTTGATGGACATACAGATGCACAAATGATTCCACACATTCAATATAAGGGAAAAACAATTGTGTTTGCAGCTGATCTATTACCAAGTACTGGTCACATACCACTTCCATATGTTATGGGTTATGATACTAAGCCTTTAGTTACCTTAAAAGAGAAAGAAATATTTTTAAATCAAGTTGTAGATAATCAATATATTATATATTTACAACATGACAACTATAATGAATGTTGTACACTGCAGAGAACCGAAAAGGGTATTAGGCTAGAAAAAACATTTAAGTTGTCAGATATATAATCATGAAGAATATATTTACTAAACATCCGCATGCTATTGGAGAGACTTATTTCCAGCACCTTCTTAAAGGGGTTGGTTTTAGTATAAAATTAGTTTTTATTGCTTTGAAAGTTTTTATCCATGCAATATTTCCTTGCTTCTTTGAGCATAGCGCTAGTAACAAAGTAGCGGAATTACATGATGTTTTACAAAAAAGAAAAAATAAGATTAGTTAAGGTGATTATTAAATACTTTCCAACTTTTATTAAAGTTAGTGGTTTCATCAAATTTATTTGATTCATTTATAGGTCTATATAAAGTATTTACTTTACCATTTTTATCTTTAATATCAATTTTTTCATAGTCATCCATATCTGCATCTCTTGGTATTTTCTTTACGTAACCAATTTCATTTAAAGATGATTTTTTTTTACTTGGCATTATTGATGTTCATTACACAAACTTAATTATTCTTTTGTTAATACGGAAATAGTTGTCTTTTGTTGTATTGTTTCTTGTATTTTTGTAATAATGAAGAATAATGATAGGTATAAAGATTTTAGTTCTTTTATCAGAAACAAGTTTGATGGTAGGGTGCAGAAGGTGTCTTTAGATGCTGGTTTTACCTGTCCTAATAAAGATGGAACAAAAGGAGTAGGGGGATGTACTTATTGTAATAATAATACTTTTAATCCTGATTATTGCAAGCCAATTAAACCTATATCTGTACAGATAAATGAGGGTATAGAATTTTTTTCTAAAAAATACAAGACCCAAAAGTATTTAGCTTATTTCCAGGCTTTTACAAATACGTATGCACCTTTAAAAGATTTGAAGCCTATGTACGAGGAAGCCTTGTCTCATAAAGATGTTATTGGGCTTGTGATTG
>MDTG01292450.1_pt1 | contig 13680 bp, 14 predicted proteins | sample 811421 | NCBI WGS metagenome assembly MDTG01 (sample SAMN05326645, study PRJNA326480) | marine metagenome | isolation source: seawater | place: Pacific Ocean: South East | collected 2011 | reverse complement strand
TTTTGCCTTTCCATTTTGGGTTTCCATGGTCATCTAAGACTGTTTTATATCTGTCAACCATGTTTCTATAAATTGTATTTAGCTCTTGCGGTGTTTTCCCACTTGATGGCATAAAATATCTTCTATGCATAATTTTAAACCTGTGAAAATCAACTATCTTTCCACCAATCAAATTAATTGACTTGTACCACTCATCTTCAGGACAAAGTTTTAATTTTGTTATATCTCTTGCTGCCGCTGTTGCCACATTTGGATCAAGCTGCAGGGCTGATTGCATATAATCTCTGTCTGCTCCTGGCACATAATGCGGAACTACTATCCTTCTTGCTGGCGAGCCCATATTTTGCATTACAATCAATAAATAATTTTGTTTTGATATTTGGTCTTTTGATATTTTTGCACTATGAATTTTAGGAAAAATACTGCTTTGTGACTTGCTAATTAACTCAACCGTTTCTAGAGAATCTTCTAAACTTTGATACTTTGGATTATTGGCAATAATTTTTAGACCAGCATTACCGCTATAAGGTATCCACAAGGCATCATCTCCCCGCACACCTACACCAGCATATGTCTCACCGGCGTGATTAAAGTTATAATTAAACTTCCTATCATCACATCCCATTAGCGCTTCCCAATTATCGTCGTAATCGGGCTTAGTAATCTCTATTGATATTTCTTGTTTTTCTGTATTAGTAAATTTTAAAATCATTTTGTTACCTTAATTTAATTTTGATTTTTCTCTCTGAAAGAGGTAAAGTATTAATTACTGCATCTTTGTAAATTGAATCTCCAGGAATGTGCGTTGTTGAAATTTCTTCAATTACGCAGCCTTTATCGCTTCTAAATTTATGGTCGACACCTCTTGGAATTAATATTGGTTTGCCTTTGGTCAAGCGTATTTCTTTCCCATTCAGAGTTAGTGTGCAATCACCATGTAGCAATTCGAATGCTTCTTCTTTTTTAATGTGTCTGTGTGTAGGGTGCTTTTGACCCGGTGTGACAACAATAATTTTTTTACAATATTCACGATTAATTTTATCAATAATTAAAGCACCATACTCAGAAAACTTTTGCAATCCGTAGTGAGCCGAAATTTCAACCTTTTCATTACCAGATAATGGGATCTTGGCTTCTGAGAGAATCTTAATTGTTTGTCTAACAATCTTGCTTATAATTTTATCGTCAATCGTGGTTCTGTTACAATCTTTCTTTAGCGGTTCGTTAATAGAAAGATCTTTTGCTGCGATAGTACCAATAACTTTTTCAATACTTGAAACATTATATTGTCCGTCTTGGCACGGCATTGCAAAATAAAAATCGTCCTCAGACAATATTTCACCTTCTTTAACATTTCTATTGAGATACATCCCACGCTTTAGTGCGCCCAAAGATTCTGTTTCAGTTTTTGATGTACCGTAAAGAGCACTTTGTATCACCTGAATTTCTTCAATTGCCTTTTTCATTTGTTGAGGGGTATTAGAATACGCGTTTAAGCTAATTGTATCAGTAGGTACACCGACATGCTTCTCAACGATTGTACACCCCATAGCAACGGCTGTGGGTGCAAGTGAATCAACATCTGGTGACTCATGGGTTGAGAACCCAATTTCAATATCTGGGAACTCACTTCTTAGAAGATTTATTCTGCTTAAATTGGAGTTTTCTACTGGCGTTGGGTATTCACCAATGCAGTGCATAAAAGCAAAATCTCTATTATTGTGTTTAAATAGATTATAAACTTTTCGAAGTGTTTCAATTGTTGCGCCACCAGTAGAAATAATAATTCTCTTATTAATCTTACATATTTCATTAAGAAGGGGCCAATCATCGATTGAACAACTTGCAACCTTCACAATCGGAACGTTTAAATCATCAAACCACGGTAGTGATTCATTATCAAACGGAGTGGAAACAACTGACAAGCCAGAGGCCCTAATATGTTCAATTATCTCACTAAATTGTTCCTTGGATAACCTAGTAGAATTGAATCTTTTGACAAACTTTAAATCAGACTGCTTAAAATCTTCATGAATAAAGGTGTCTAGTTGCCTAAACTGTAATTTAACAGCCGCATTTACGCCTGTATCACTAGCGACTTCTGCGAATTTATCAACGATAAGCTTGGCGTGCTCAACGCTGCCTTGATGATTATTAGCCATCTCAAAAATATAAAACATTATCTAACTCCTGACTTGTATAAATTTTCGTAATATTGGAATTGCCACTCGTAGTCAATATCAAAAACTTCCCTTTCATCCATTGGGTATAGTTGAATATCTCCGGGTGTCATAAAGTCACCCATCCAAATACTGTTTCCAATCTTTGACATTTTGCCTGCGTATAAACAATGTGCGGCTTCATAAGTAGTATCAACAAATTTTGTATTCATAACTGCTTGACCTTCTGGCCATGGTGTTTGCAGTTTGAAATCAGAACCCCAATAGTAATTCTTTTTTTCAATAACCCCAAAGAGACCATCCGTGTCTATACTAGCGTAAAACTCTACAAATTTTTCAACTGTCTCAAGTTTTAAAAATGGTGCGCAGGCATTTACTAATACACAGTATTCAAAAGGAATTTTATCCCACCACTCATACATTTCAGTCATTGGTGTTCCTTCAGAGTTTGCAGATTGCTCAGACCTATGAAAAATCTGTATCGGGTATCGCTCAGATATCTCTACGAGTTCTGGTTCATAGACTGACGAAATTATATTTTCACTTGGAATGTAGGAGGAAGCAGAGAGTTTTTCTAAACATATATCCATGAGCGTCGTCTCAGCAAATGGTCGAATCATTTTTTGTGGTACCCTTTGAGAACCTAATCGTGCTTGCACTAATACGCAAATGTCATCAAGCTTTTTCATGATATTTGTTGCCTCCACCTATATTTTTAAAATTTGTATTTGGATAAAGTGTGTGTATATAATTCCAAAGATAATCATATTGCTCTTTCCAAAAATAACTAACATTAGTCAGTCTGAGGTTCTTGAAAACGCCGGGCAATGTTGTCTTACCTGGCTCAAACGCATGATCTCCATCAAATATTGCTTCTGGGCCGTCAAAGCCTGTAAACAAAACTTTATTAAAACCCAAATGGGCTGCAAAAATTTTCATTCTTGCACCTGCACCTAGTCTACCATAGAAACGTGTATGCATGCAGAAATATCTTTTATAATCATCAAATTTATGGGATGGCCATCTATCATGTATTTCAAAACCAACAAGCGTATTATTTATATTTCTGTATTTTATAAACTCGTCAGATTGGATATCGGGCTCTCCCATAATCATGGCTAAATCAACCCTTTTGTTTTTTAATTTTTCATTTTTAAAAAAATGATTGATAGACCATAAGCAGTCGTATTCGTATTTTTCCCAGTCATTATTAGCAGATGGGCCGCCGCCTACCAGCATCAAAGTTTTGCCTTTATAATTTTTGAATTCTTCATGTTCTTGATAAACAATTTCGGGTGTGATTACAAGATTGTCACTAAAGTTTGGAAAAAAACTTTTGCAGTCTTGTACGGCCCAATCAGAGAATGTACCGCGGGCTCTGTGATGATCAAAAACATTCACTAGTTGCCTCGCAGTTTCTTCCTAACAGGAAGCTCACCATCGGTAACTCTTTTATGGCCATCGCCCAATGCTATTTCAAGTTCTCTGATTCCTTTTACGAGTTTAATTAATCCTTGAGGTTCAACAGATGCAAGGTGGTCGGAACCCCACATAGTTCTATCAAGCGTAATATGTCTTTCAATAATTGTTGCACCCAAATATACACTCGCAACTGTGGTGCCTAAACGAAATTCATGGCCACTATATCCGACTTCACAATTGTATCTTTGTTTTAATGTTTGAATACATTTCAAGTTAAGATCTTCAAGTGGCGCCGGATATGTTGAGTTACAATGAAGCAGCGAAAAATCAGCATCTTCTTCTCTCATCCATTCTACCGCTTGATCTACTTCATCTAGATTACTCATACCAGTCGAAAATATAACTTCTTTACCAGAACGGGCAGATTCTCTCATGAGTTGTTCATTTGTAATCATTGCAGACGGAATCTTTAAAAATGGTATGTCATATTGAAGCAAAAACTCAAGGCTGTCCATATCCCATGGCGATGCTGACCACTCAATTTCTTTTTCCTTGCAGTATCGATCAATTTCATCATATTCTTCTTGTCCAAACTCCATTCTGTGCTTGTAATCAATATAAGACATGATTCCCCAAGGAGTATCGCGAGGAATATCCTTTTGATGGTCAGGTACACAAACATCAGGATTGCGTTTTTGAAATTTTACTGCATCGCAACCAGCTACTGCAGCTATATCAATTAGTTTTTTTGCAACTTCAAGAGAACCATTATGATTGATACCAATCTCTGCAATAATATAAGTCATATTCTAATCCTTTCAATTTTCTCGTAAACAGCGCTCGATGACGCGACTTTGATATCAATATTTTTTTCTTGCAACCAATAGTATAATTCTTTTGAAGCATCTCTGGTAGTTTCTATCTCCCAATCCAGCACATCTCCTTTGTTTACAACATTGTCGTTTGTTCCGTAAAAATGCTCGTAATTATCTTCGTTAGCATCCTCTTGCCTTAAGTCCCAACCAATACATACAATTTCTTTAAAACCCAAATGAACTGCCATATAGAACACCGTTTCATACATTATACCCGGTCCACAGGGTCTTGTCAAGTTTTTATCTATTAAGTAATCTTCAAATTTTTTAGTGACGGTAACGAATTCATTATTTATTTCTGTGCGAATAGGAATTTTAAAGAAAATATCGTTTTTCTGTATCGGAGACCACCTTGCCCCTAAATCGTAGTTACTACTTGCGACTACAACCGGACGGTGAGTCTCATAAGCGTAGTGCTGCTTAAGTCTTTTGTAGTTTTTTTCGACCGGAAGATTGCTGCAATTGTAAAAATGATAATCAGTTATTTCTGGAAAAAAGTTATAAGCTTGTTTAATAGAGAAAACTGTTTTATCATTTAAAAATTCTTTCAAGTAATCAAAATCATATTCGTTCAAAGAAGGGCCGCAGTTTAGGATATATAGTGTTTCGTCTTTGTGCGCATCTTTTAGATAAGATAGTTTATCTGCTAAATTGTCTCTGAGCAATAACTCAGCATTAATCGATTTGTGTGGCGCGTGATCTACAAAATCTACCAAATTTTTACCTACTGATTCAAGTTTAAAATTATCTAGAGAGTGTAAATATTCATTGGCCTTAACACCCTTTTCAGCAAGATTACCATTTTTCCAATCATTATATGCGGCGCGCAACTGTTTACGAAGAGAGCTAATATTTGTTTCAAACCATAAACTGTTCTGAGAATATACCTGATCGTTTGTAATACAACAATCAAGCATTCCATCAACAAAATACGTATAATCTTTGCTTAAATAATCAATGTGACCACCAATGTAGGGGGCAACAACAGGCTTACTGTTCAGCACAGATTCAAAAAGAGTTAATCCAAAACCTTCTCCCCTTGTCGCAGTAGCATAAACATCTGAAACATCAAAAAGCCACTTAATATTGCTGTTGTTTAAAAACTGAGTGATAAGGGCAATGTTTGCTTGTACTTTTGGGTTGTCAGTTTGTGCTTTTGCTGCTTGAATTTCATTTACAATATGTTCTGTTGATGGGTGTGTTGGACTTGCATATGTTTTCACAATAAGAGCTGCATCGGAGTTGTTTTCAAACTCCATCAAAAAAGCAGATATAATCTTATCAAAGCCTTTTCTATGTGTCCACTGTGACATAGTTAAGATACAAAATTTATCATCTACTGAAAAAGGTATCGATAGCGGTGCTGCATGACAATTGGCATATTTATTTTCAATTGGATGAGGTATTACAGCAACATTGTCATTATATTTTTGAAATACTTCGCGGTTCCATTCACAAGCTGTGATTATTCCATCTGGCTTAAAATATTTAAGAGTCTCTTTCCATTCATCACATATATCAGTTGTTTCCCATACAACTAAATGATAATTACTGGAAGAGGCATTTATTATCTTTGATAAAGAATTTTTCAAACCGGGACTTGTTCTAAATCTACTGTCCGCAAACAAAGGTAGTGGTGTTGGCGTGTGCCAAATACAGGCATAATCATTATTGATAAGATACGTATCAAGTTCTTCTTGAGACTTGAAAATATACTTATCTATAAGTTGTCTATATTCCTCTTCTAGATTTGGATTTTCTTGTATAACTGTAGAATAAATTTTTAGCTCAACATCCGTTACTGTCGTTAGATAGGTATCGAGAGCTTTTAAATAACTACGCGCGGCAATTCCATAGCCGGTAAGATCATGGAATTGGCCACAATAAACAATTTTTTTCACAGAACCACAACCTTGGCTTCTTCTTGAGGTTTAGAAGTTGCCAAAATTGAATCAACAAATTGTTTGTACATTTTTTCTTCCGAAAATCTTTCATGTAAAGTTTTTGCGTATTCGCAGGCATCTTCTTGATTGTTCTGCTGGGCGTCATTATAACACCTTCTCATCTGCTCTTTAGCTGAATTTTCACGGGCAAATGACCACATACTGTCTTTTTGTAAAACACCGTCCCAAACCGCATCCTTTTGAATATGATTTATGTCGAAAGATACATTATAAAATCTTTCTTTTCCATTTTCATCAAATAGATAGTCACATTGACCAGACCAACCAACAGTCACAACCGGCATGCCTGAATATGCTGCTTCAAATATTGGAAGTCCGAATCCTTCGCCATGCGTAAGAGAAACAAATGAATTAATTTTATCATGAACATACAAAGAATGAATTTCCTCATCAGTCATATCACCGTGTAAAAGATAAAGTTTACATTTTCTATTTTTAGGGGAACCAGATATAATTTTTTTAATTTGTGCTTCTGTGGCCTGTCTATCAACTAAAGAATTTTTCATCATATTAGTCTTTAGTATTAAACCAACATTGTCACTTTGAAATTCTTCTACAAACCACTTGATAAGATTTGGTAAATTCTTTCTTGGACCCATTTGCGAGACACATAGAAAATTATACTCTGTCTCTAAATCAAGTTCAACATCTGGCAGAGCCTCGTATGACTTTACAGGATAGTTAACAACGTCAACAGGAGTTTGTAACAAAAACGGAAATTCTTCTTTTGTTTGCTCATTGATTAATTTGTATTCAGATTTTTCAAAAACATTCTTTGCATGATTAGAAACCACTATAAGTCTATCCATAACATTACTTTTATCAATCCAAGTTGGGGCAACTTTTGTAGTTTCAATACCAGCTGTATAGCCTATGTTTTTTGTTGCAAGTTTTTCAAATTCATTTGGAACTGTGATTTGCAGACTAATATCAAACGTTCCGCCTTGTTGAATATACACGATTGTTTTTTCAATCATCGCGTCAATGTACATCCTTTCTTCATTTACATCATTAATCCATGATGTTTTTCCCCACTCAAGTGGTTGAATAAATATATCAAAGTTGTCCTCATGCGCACGTAAAGCTCTTAAAGCGAATCTTGCCTGTTCCCCGTATCCACTCCTTGTCAAAAGTGGCCCTTTTAAAAGAATTTTTTGTTTCATGCTATCTCCTTTAATGTCCAGCGGTTATAATTTTTTCTAGTTTCCCAAGAGCCATGATGTTCAATTGTTTTATCAATAAATTCAACCCATTGTCTTTCGAAATTTTCAAAATTGTAATTTTCATTAACGTGGTTGATTCCAGCTTTAGACATTTTTTGATAAGATTTTTTACTATTTTTCAAAGCTTTATTCATAACTTCTTCGAATTGATCTTGTCCAATTCTGTCTTCATGGATGTATGGTACTTGTAGTGAACCAATCACAGTTTTTGAGCACGGTTGAATACCCCAGCCAAACCATTCTTTTCCGTTTGTAACTTGCTCTTGTAGGCCACCAGTCATGTTGACAATAATAGGGGTACCACACGCTAATGACTCCAAAGTGGCAAGTCCAAAGCCTTCGGCGTCAGAAATATTAATCGTGTAATCTGCCATATTATACATCGCGGCTAAATCTCTTGAATCAACTTTTTCGGTTGATAATAAAACTTGACCATCGGTTATTTTAAGATGTTCAAGAATATGTGGTAAGTCTTGACCATGTGGGTCTTGTGCGTCTGTGTGCATAAGAAGACTAGCCTTATCGTGACCGACCTTATCTAACCATTCTTTGAACCACCATATAAGCGTCCCACTTTGCTTTCTTCTCGCATTTCTATTGTTCCAAAAGAAAACTTTTTTATCTGGATTATTAAAATTATTGGAGGCGTCGATAACTTTTTGTTTCAAAGCAGTAATTTTTTCTTTATCTTCTGGTTTACTGAATGGGTAAAATATAGAAGAATTCACAGCATGTGCGATTCTGCATCCATATGCCTCTGGAGAAGCGGTACTGACAATTTTATCTGTAACCTTAGAGATAGTAACAACTTCGTCGTTTGAATCATACCAAATCTTGTTGAAATATGGAATTGGGAAATTATCCCAAACATGATAATAAACCATGGGAACATAGCATCTTACTTCATTTTCGATTTCCCACAACCACTCATAAAAACGGGGGTCAGTCATAAACCAGAGCACATCGGGTCTTTCTTTTTGCAGGACAGAGCGTATTGTCTCATGATTACCGTACCCATCAATTGGATAAATAATCCAGTCATCAAGCCATGGCTCAACCTTAATAGGATTATAGTTGTTATGCTTGATAGCTCCACCAAGACAAATAACTTTGTATCTTCCAGTCTTTAGTAGAGCCTCAATAAAATATTTTGTTTGTGTGCCAACACCTGAAGGTGAAAGCGGGTGATCAGAAATCACCAAAATTTTCTGTTTTCTCATTAATTCCTCACGAACAGTGTTCAGTATTGTAAAATTTGCATCCATAACCGCCAGTACATGAGAGGCGATTTTTAATGTAGCGCTTACTTTTGATATTGTATATTGCTTTGTTTAATAATTTAAGCGCATTATCAGTTTTTCTTGGACCGCTAGTAACTCTAAAGAACTCTACTCTATTTTTATTAGCGGTTCTCTTAAGTAGTGCAAAATGAGTTTCTACGTTCTTAGGATCAACATTCATTTTTTGACAAAAGTAATGTTTGTATAAAGTAAGTTGGTAAGTTACCATTGGCTCGGAGCGTTTTTTAGCATTCCAGCCCCACGAACAAGTCTTCCAATCGAAGATATGAATTTTGCCATCAGGAGTCGACACTACGGCGTCAATAAAACCCTTGAATTTATAATCATCTTGGTCTTTAATGTCTTCCATTAATTTCATTTCAACTGCAAGAACTTCAAACTCTTCGAAATAATCTTTCAGCGCATCATCAATTTCAGGAATAATTTGATTACCCTGCTTCATCATTTGATGTACAATTTTATTATCAACCGGATCGTCTAAATTAGAAATATTTTTCTTTAACTCTTTTACAAAAAAATCTTCATCCATATCCTCTTGTAATAATTTCTTCTCACATACAGAGTGGATAGCAGAACCAAACGCAGTGTATTGGTTACCAGTAAACCCGTCTATACCATCGACTCTGGTAAGTTTATGATAAAATGGGCAGTGAACCCAATCTTTTAGTTCTGAAAATGAAATGTGTGACATTGATACCTCTTACGTATTATAACACACTGAATCTAATAGTCAAGTTTTTCAGGATCCTGCAGCATTAAAATTTTCTCATATGCTGCGGGGCTTACTTTTTTAATAAATTCATGGTTAGAATCTAAATAAAATTCTGTAAACATTGTTGCGAAATATTCTCTTATCGATGTAGCCGCATACGGGCTGATAAACAATCCTTGAATTAATGGGGACAACTTATCATATCCAATTTTTTTATACAAAAAATCATCAAATTCTTGATTGAATTCTGTATTGGTGAAAAATGATTTTGGGGCTTTGAATCCACTGGCCCACAAAATATCATACAAAGCAGCTCTTTTACGTAAAAATTCTTTAACAATCTTATTGTCAGAATAAATTTGATAGCCATAAGACTCTTCTAAGGCGTGGGATAATTCGTGTACAATATCATCGTATAAATCCGACTCACTGTCCTGTATGTTACTAGTGTAAACTGCACCTGAATCATAGAACGCGTTAATACCGCGGTCTTCAAATTCTTCAAACCAACCAATAACAATCATTTCGATTTCTGATATTAGATGATTTGGTATTTTTGATTCAATCTTCGCAATTACAGCTTCTACATCTATGGGATTAACCATAGGGTGCTTGAAATATACATGAATCCCTGCTGGTGTATAGAAATCAAGACTTTTCTGCTGTTGTTTCTTGTATTTTTCCTTCAAATGATTTATATGCATCGTCTAGTCCTAGTTGGTAGCCACGTAAAAAGTTTTCTTCTGCAAAAGCATAAACAAACTCTGGGAACTCATGAGCCATTGCTTCGGCTATCATATTAACAGTAACTTCTTCATTATCAAATTTAGTACCAACATATTCAACTAACATATCTTTAAGAGGATTTTCTCTACCGACCGCCATGGCTAACATATCGTTAGTGTGCGCCTCTTCTTCATTGATTGCTTTTTCTAATTCTTGTTCAATACTGTCGATATTATTACTCATTACTTTATCTCCTTCTATAATATAACATAAAATAAATTAATTTACAACACTTTTGATGCCAATGTTGCTAATTCAGACCTTTCGCCTTTTCTAAAGGTGACATGGCCGGCAATATGAAATTCTTTAAATTTTTCAATTGCATGTGCTAAGCCATTTGAAGTTTCGTTTACATAAACGTTGTCAATCTGTTCTACATCACCTGTTAAAACAATTTTCGTGCCTTCACCGATTCTTGTGATAATTGTTTTAATTTCGTGTTTTGTTAAGTTCTGCGCTTCATCAATTACAATAAACGCATTTGATATTGAACGGCCGCGAATATAAGTCAAAGCTTCAATTTCAATTTTGCCTTTTTCCATATACATCTCTAAAGATGTCCTATCACCCATTAAAAATTTAAGGTTATCTTGAATTGGCATCAACCATGGCAACATTTTCTCTTCCATTGTGCCGGGTAAGAACCCTATATCTTTTCCAAGTGGTTGCACCGGTCTAGAAACTATCAATCGAGAATATAAATTTTCATCTGGTCGGAGGCCAATTGTTTGTTGGAGACCTGCTGCAATAGCTAACAGTGTTTTTCCTGAGCCTGCACGACCAACCAAAGAAACGATTTTTATATCTGGATCCATTAACATGTCAATTGCAAAAGATTGTTCTTTATTTCGAGCATCAATCTTCCAATCTGGGAGACTTTTATGAATCATGTTTTTAAGTGGTTCATGGTAACATTTAAATTTGGCCAATGCAGACTTCTTTTCATTTGCATTAGAAACCATCATGATATATTGATTCGGGTGTAAATTACTGTATACATTCTCATCATCAATCAAAATATCTTCGCCGGCGTAGTATCGGTCAATTATTTCATCATCAAATGGTATGATTTCAAAACCATTATAAAGCTCATCTGATGATGTTACAGCTTTTTCAGAGGTATAGTCTTCAGCTGTAATTCCAATAGAATCGCATATGACTCTCATATTGATATCTCTTGAAACTAAAATAGTTTTTCTATTTTGAGAATTTGCTTGAAGCGTTTTTGCTGTTGCAATTATCAAGTGATCCGGATGCCTTAAATCTAAATCTGGTGGGAATATAACTTGTTTTAAGTCGGTAAACGATACAACTTTAAGTACTCCTTTACCTTTATCAAGCCTAACTCCCCTCTCTAACGAGCCCTTGGCTCTAAGTTCGTCTAAAGTTCTAATAATTTTTCTAGCATTTGAACCAACAGAATCTTGTCTTTTCTTATGACCGTCAATTTCTTCTAATACTTTTAATGGTAAAAAGATATCGTGGTTATCAAACTTGAATAATACATCTGCATCAGTTAGACAAACGCTTGTATCTAATACATAATTTTTTTTAGCCATACATCCTCATTAGTATTGCTACAGTATATAGTTAGATTGGTCTATTTCGCCGCCAAAAGACTTAAATTCTCTCGGTACTTAAGCAGCGCTAACTCCTTATGTTTTGCTTCAATCATAATATCAAATTCGTTACCATAATCATCAAGAATGTTGTACACCAAGTCTGAATGTGCTTGCGGTTTAATTTTTGGATTGTTGTGTTCAAGCGAACGAGATTCAGCATAATGAACAACTGGTTTTATATCACCCCATGTTGACAAAGCAAGTTCTAGTGCTTCTTGTTCTGTTTGGCCGCCGGGATGTAACATGTGATGATGATAATCAAACACAATAGGGATTCCAATACGTTTGTATACACCCTCATATAATTCGAGTGTTGAATACAACGAGGTTTTATCATCGTTTTCAACAGTCAAACGTGACCGTACATTCTCTGGCAATCTTTCAAAGTTACGACAAAAATTATCAAGCGCAAAAGGCTTGTCGCCATAGGCTGCGCCGACATGAATATTAAGTTTTGCATACGGTGTGCGTGGTAGACCAATAAGATCAAACAAGTCACCGTGCACAGACAAATCAGTCTTAGTAAGTTGGAACACGCGCTCCTTGGGAGATGCTAGCTTGTTAAACGGCCCTGGATGTGATGTGAGGCGCATTCCGTGTTTGCGGGCAAAGTTACCCGCCTTGAGTGCCGCGGCGTGCACAGCGCCGAAATTAGGCATGTCTGTGAGGTTATACTCTGATGCCCATGGAATAATATCGGACGAAAGCCGATAAAAGTAAATATTATTCTCAAGGTTCCACTCAAGAATGGTGTGCAAGTCACGCAAATTTTGCAGCGCTAGTTCTGCAGCATATTCAATACCGCGTTCTTTAAATGTACGCTTAATCATGCTGCGATTAGTTGTAATACGTTGCGACTTTGGCAACGATGAAAAGCCCATGTTGATACAGGCATAGCCCAAATGATTCATAATACCCTCCTACAGGTACATTAATTATAACCAATCAGATAGCTGTTGTCAACATTTTTTGATTATTTCCCAATCAAACACCCAAACATTAGGTTTTTCACCTTTTTTATAAGGAACACCTTTTTTTCTAAGTTTATCAACTTCTTTTTGGTTTGTGATTTGTGCTTCCCAGCCATTAACACCAAGTTTTAATTTTGATTTAGAAACAAGATATCGCCTTCTCAATACAACACAAACATTTGGGCCGGCAAATGATTTAACCAAGACTCTATCGTTCTTGGTATATCTCTTCTTCAACTTCATAAATTTTGTCTATGGTTTTTATGGCTGAATCAGGTATAAATAAAACTTTCATGCAAAAGAAAGCTGCCAAAAACATACTCATAGCTAATATTGCTAATTCTGCCACCGTTTCCACATTAGTAACTATGGCTTAAAATAAAAAATGGCTGGAGAGGAAGGGTTCGAACCTCCAAGGTGCACTTTCGTGATTCACCGCCCGGGAAACAACCGGGTGCGTTTGCCAATTCCGCCACCCCCCATAAATAATACCGGTTTTCTGTCTAGAACTAGGATAACCGGAAACCTTTGCCTACGTGACGATCGGCAACCACGTCCTGTTTATAAAGCGAACAGGATAGCGCTTAACTTAAGCATCAAATGTTAAAGTACCATTTTCTGTCG
>MDTG01347611.1_pt1 | contig 13681 bp, 5 predicted proteins | sample 811421 | NCBI WGS metagenome assembly MDTG01 (sample SAMN05326645, study PRJNA326480) | marine metagenome | isolation source: seawater | place: Pacific Ocean: South East | collected 2011 | reverse complement strand
CCACACCGTTTTGCACGACCACACCGGAAGGCGTGAACACGCGGTCTTCCCAACTTCCTTGTGTTGCGGGTATGTCGAAGCTCGTACGATCGTACCATCCGTCTCGATCGCCGTCGTAGTTGGCGTCCCACGGGTTCAGAGGGTTGGCCGCCCAGTGGTTGATGGTGGTCGGATCGTCCATGCCGTAGATGGCGTAACAGTATTCCCAGCCGTCAGGGATACCGTCGCTGTCAGAATCGGAGTGAGTAGGGTCGGCCACGCCACGCAGACTGCGATTGAAGTTGTCGTTTTCCAAGGAATTAATTTTGTCCATGCGGTCAACGGACGATTGACCCTTCTTTACGAAGTCCTGATACAGCGCCTGCTGGGCTTGGAGCGGTGTAAAGCCCAATTCTTCCTGATAGGCAGCCATGGCGTCTTCACCGAAGTCGATGATGCCCAAACTTGCGGGGACCGTGTTCCGATTGAGGAATTTGCCCCACGTTCTCGATTCCCATTCGCGCAGATTGCTGAACGTCTCGTTGGCGTCAATTTCCCCATCACCGTTGCAGTCGAAACTGTCACCGTCGGAGTCGAGGTTGACATCGCCGTCGATCAGGGGGTTGATGGACCACCGGTTCTGGTCGAGGTCCCACGACGTAAACCAGTACTCGAACCCGTCGTACATGCCGTCGCCGTCCGTGTCGGGGATGGTCGGGTCGGACATGCCCAAGACAACCGAAATGAAGGCGTTGGGCGGTTCCCCTTGCTGCCACGCATTGAAGTCGTTGAGCAAGCGTTTCCCTCGTGTCTCTTTGGAGATGAGAATGTTGAACACTCGCTGCGCTTTCTCGGTGGGTTGTTGGAAGTCACCGTCCACGTGGAGCAACGGAGCATCGCTTGGATGCTCCATGCCGTTGTCGGGTTGTTCCGAGGCAAGCGCAAACTCCTGGCGGTCGATGAGACCGTCCTCATCACCGTCGAAATCACCGTCTCCGGCCACCAAAGGATTGAGCGTCCACGTGGCAGCCGTCACGTTCCATGCCGTGAAGAGCAATTCAACACCGTCCAACATGCCGTCGCCGTCGGTGTCAACGTTGTTGGGGTCGGCCGTGAGACCGGTCAGGTTGGTTTGGTTTTCGGTCAAGAAGTCGCCAAAGGAGGCCGTTGTGGGGATGCCAGGCCACTGCTGGAGGGCAAAGGCCGTACCGATGGTGGTCACAAACCACTGGGGCGAAGAGCGGTTGTTGTCGGTTTCGGAATACGATGGAGAGATCACGTTGTACTCTTCCCAGTTGGTCATGCCGTCGTCGTCGGCGTCCTGCCAACGGTCCGTTGAGTCCAGAGGATTGAGCGTCCAAGCATCGTCCAATAGGTTCCAGCGAGCGTACCAAATCTCCCATCCGTCGGGCATGCCGTCGTCGTCGGTATCGGCGCTGAGCGGATCGGCAGCGCCGATGCTGTACGTCGAAAGACCGGCGGTCACCGACCCCGATGCGCGGTCGGCAAAGGTGTCGTCGGGTGCACCCAAATCTCCAATGTTATCGAACAGCGTTGTGGTGAAGTTCGACGGAAGCGGGACGCCTTCCAGCGTCGTGTTTCCACTGAACAAATCCGTTCGGATGTGGTACTCAAGGTAGTTTACGAAGGCTTCATCCTCCGAGAGAACGCCGTCTCTGTTCACGTCATAGCCGTCCCCGTCGGGGTTCTCGAAGGCGTCTGAACCGTTGAGTGGATTCACTCCGATTCGGGAGGGATCCCACGAACAGAGCCCTTTGGATTCCCATCCGTCGGGCAAGGTGTCCCCGTCCGAATCGATGAGGTTTGGATCCGCAACCGACCACGCTTCAGCTGCCTCAGGGGACTCGCCATAGAGTTCCAGCAAGTCGCCGTTGATGCCCATGAGGCGGACGACGGACCACTGGTATTCGCACAGGTTGGGCAGACCGTCGCCGTCAGCGTCCCAGTTCGCGTCCTCGGGTCGAAGCGGATCAAGACTCCAGTTGTTGCCGCCCGTGAAGGCGTCGCCAATCCAGCGCCGATGTTGAATTTCCCATCCGTCGGGCATGCCGTCGCCGTCGGTGTCTTCGTTGGTCGGATCGGTGGCAGTGTCCACGTTCGCTTGAGCGAGATAGGTGGCGTTGGCGGCCTCACCTTTGACCGAATCGCACACGTAGGCCATCTGAACCGTGTAGTGGCACCAAAGGTTACTCTGCTCGAAAAAGAAGCCGTAGTATTCCGCACCGTCGCCGACACCGTCGCCGTCGGTGTCGCCATCACGCGGGTCGGTGGAGTTGTAGCCTTCAGGCGTCATTTTGGTGTACCTGTACTCGTCGAGGTTGGTCCACAGTCGCTCAAGGTTCATGTCGCCCGACTGATCGAGATCCAAGCCGTCAGCGTCGTTGTCGTACAGCGCATCCCACGGGTCGGTCGGGTCCAAACCGTGAACCACCTCCCACCCGTCGGGCATGCCGTCAGCGTCCGAATCGTTGGCGCCGGGATCCATGAGTTGAAGATTGGCAAATTGACCCGGGGAGGCTGCGCCAAACACCGTAACGTTGCCTTCTTCAACCGAGGTTGCGACGGCGGTGATTTGGCCGGGGAGTCGGGTTTGGTCCTGGAGGCCGTAGACAGCGGTGTAGTCTCCCGCCAGCGCCCACAACCCCCACTCGGAACCGACGAGGAGTTCATCACCTGTTGGATGAATGGAATGGATGCTGTTGGTTTCTCTGGACAACTTACCCTCGACGCCCGGGTGAACCATGAGCCCGCCGTGTTCAATGAAGTCGTCGTTCAAATCCAACTTGTGCAGACCCGAGGGTGTCCCGAACCACAAGGCTTGGGCGTTGGAGGGCGACGGGCCGTCAAGAACCATGTCGCGGATTTCAGCGGGGTTCCCGGTTGCCCCCAACGGCAAACTGCGGACTTCGTCCACGTTGGTCTGGATTGGTGTGCTCTCCGGCGTGTAGAAAAATCGCCATTCACCCACTTCGTCGTCTCGAGCAGAGGACGTCTCGAGAATGAACAAGCCCCGGTCTGTACCCACGAAGAGGTTGAACGTGGTGCCGCTCACCAGGCCATGCTGAATGGACGACACGGATGCGTTGGCCTCAGCCAGACCGGCGACCAGCCCCGTTCCGAGTTCGAAGGCGGAGACGATGGAGGCACTGCCGTCGATTTCAACGATGCTGCCTTCACCTGCTTGCCCCAGCCCGATGGCGTGGAGGTTCACATCCTCCCCTGCAAGCGGTGCAACGGCGTGGAGCGGACCGGTGAGCGACCAGTCCCACGTGCCGATGGAACCGAGGGCCCCGTCCGCCAGCAAGGGCACCACGGCAAAACCGATGGTCGTCCCAAGAACGGCGGCGTACGGCGACCCGTCGGACGTGGCGAGGAATCCATCGTGGAGCAGAACGCCCTGTGGAAGCATGTGATGGCTTTGCGTGTTGTCGTCCAATCCAAGAACGCTGACGCCGTATTTGGTCATGGCGTAGAGGGTCCCGTCGTGTTCTTCCAGAGCCCGCACATCGTGGTGCATGATGGACATCACCTCTTGCGGGGTGTCGTAGATGAGCGGCACGGTCGTAAATTCGTCCGAGTTGCCCACCGTGGTGGACTTCAATCCGGGGTACACGGTGTTGCCTTCGTCGTAATACACCAGGTATTCCTCAAGCGTGGAGAGGGCTTCACCCACTTTCAGGGCGGTCAATGTTCGAGAAACATCGTCTGAAACACCGCCGTCACGATTGGCGTCCCACCCGTCTCGGTCGGGATCGTCAAGTGCGTTGGATCGGTTCAGTGGGTTGAGGCCAAAATGGACCTCCCATCCGTCGGGGATACCATCGCCGAACGATGGGTACAGGGACCGGATTGAAAAGCCGTCCCACAGGTAACGGTCCGAATCGTCAAGGAGAGGATCGGTGCCGAGCCAGAGGTCTTCACCCACCGTATTCACTGCACGATTGGTGCACGCTTCGAGCAGGTTGTGGAAGGTTGCGTTGGCGCCGGACGGTAAATAGGGCCAACTCTTCAGCACTGAACCCTCGGGCAGGGTGGCATGACACCACAGACCATCGAGTTCCGCCGTGAAATTCATTGGTGTGCCATAGGCGTATTCCTCTGGAGCCGTGTAGCGCTCTGCATCGCTCATGATGCCATCCCGGTCCACGTCAAATCCGTCGTTATCGCTGTCCAAGGTGAGGTCGCTTGCGTTCAACGGATCGAACGAAGGACAAGAAAAGCGGAGGGCGACCGGGTCAAACCCACCCATTCGCTGGCACATGTACGCTTCGTATCCATCGGGCATGCCGTCTCCGTCGGTGTCAGAAACCCTCGGGTCGAGGTAGATTCGATTGCTGTTTTCATCGAGTTGGCCCGTGAGTCCTCGCGGAAACCCGGGATCTGTGCAGTTGGCGGGGTAGGGCCAACAGAACTCTTCGGTTGCGTTCAATCCATCCCGGTCTCGGTCGGTGGAGGCATCCGAGGCGTTGTTCTTGTCCAGACCCTGCATGACCACGTCTCGACCGTCGACGGCCGTCCAGTTCATCCATTGTTCAAACAACGTTTCGTGAACGTCTGGGATCAAATCGCCGTCCGTATCGGTGTTGGGCGGGGGCGTACCGTCCGTATCGTCAGGGTGAATGTTGGAGACGCTTGAGATGGCGGGGAATTGGGACATGAAGAGAAGGCTGGCGATGACGGCCAAGGTGGTCAGGATGGTCGTTTGACTTCGTCGCATGAACTCACCGTCGGCAAAGGCTGAGCCCTGCTCTCTTTTCACCTTGCTCAAATTGCTTATGAGGGTGATGGAACAATGTTCATACAAATCGGTGTTGAGTTCGCCAACAAACCCTCGGAAACGGCTCCTTCTTGAAGGCCACAGGCGGTGTGTTCAAGTCCTTCCCGCGTCCAAGGAACGATGTTCGCATGACGATGACCATCACGCATTTGGGAACGGGCAGTCGAGGGAACTCGACCTTGCTTGAAACCCCTCGTGCAAAAGTCCTCATCGATCAGGGGTTCAGCGGGACCCAACTCGCTAAGCGACTGGCCCGACTGCAGCTTACGCCGGAGGACATAGACTGCGTGTTCATCACCCACCACCACGGCGATCACGGCGGCGGTGCGAAAGTCGTTCAAACCAAGTGGAACATTCCCGTTCTCGCCAACGAGCGAACGGCTCTCGAGCTGGACCTCGTGCCCGAACTCACGACCCATTTTGAGGCGCTGGACTTGGTCCGTGTTGGCGAGGACCTTGCCGTTCTTCCCGTACCCGTTCCTCACGCTGGCTCCGACAACGTGGCGTTCGTGGCGAGCCATGGCGGTGAGCGTGCTGCCATCATCACCGACTTGGGCTCTTGGACCGACGAACTCATCGCCCACGTCAGAGGATGCGAGCACATCTCCATCGAATCCAATTACGACCACAACAAGCTGATGCATGGACCCTATCCGTATTCACTTAAGGATCGCATTTCAGGACGAGGTGGCCACCTCTCAAATCAACAGACCGGGGAATTCCTCGCCGAAGTGTGCACCGAACAAACCCGTAGCATCACGCTTACGCACTTGAGTGAGAAGAACAACGCCCCTCACATCGCAGAGTCCACCGTTCTCTATTACATCGACGAGATCTTCACGGGCGACCTGAGGATTTCCGCACAAAACGGGCCAGACTTTTCGCACTACATCGGGCAAGAAGCCACCGAAACCACTGCGCCCAACAAGCCGCTCAAATGAGCGGTTTCCGACCGTTCAAGGTGAATGCCTAAATGATACGGGGTTGTGTTCACCTTGTGAACCGACGCACCGTCCGACAGACCGTCCTTCGTCGACCCGACGATGAACGCGCCGTCAGCGAAGTGTTGGGCGTGGTCATGCTCTTGGCCATGGTCATCACCATCATGGGCGGCGTGTGGGTGTTCCTGAACCCGTATCTTTCCGATTTTGAAGACAACACCAACTGGAACTCCGCCACCGGCCTGGCCGATCGGATCGAAGATCGGCTTGAGGTTGCTGGAAACGCTCCTGAGGGTACGGGCTTTCGAAACACACTTGCCATTCAGTCCACCGCCATACGCTCTGTGCAAAACGTTGAACACTGGACCATCAGCGCTGACCTAACGGACCGAGAGAGCATTGACCTACGCCACGTCAACGACACGGTTGTTGGTGTTCTCGCTGCCAACGAAACCGCACGCAGCATACGTGTCGAGTCACCCGGGGTGACCGTTGAAAAAACAGTGCCTGCCAGCCACCTGGAAGTGTTCATCACCCACAACGCAAGCGCCGCACACTGGATGATTGTCACCGTTTACGATGCTGATGGACAACCCCTGCATCAACACGTGACTTGGACCCTCTCAGGTCTTCAAATCACCACGTCGTTGGGCCAGGGTGAACACCAAATCGTGTTGATGAACAACGCTCGAGCGGAGCGCTTCCCCAACGGTGCTTGGGAAGTAAGTGCCATGCCGCTGGTGGAATTTGACCGGATGGCCAACGACGAACTTCGCCTGTCCATGCTGCTCACGGACATCGTCTTGAACGGAAGCATCGGGTCCGGGTCCAACGTGGGCATGCAATTTGTGTCTCAAGGACCGCTCACCCTGTTTTCTGGGCAAGCCTACAACGTGAACTTCAACGTCCAGAACGCTCTTCACGACGTCATCACACCTCAGTACCACAACAACTGGCTGGCCGACTACACCATCGAGCGATCCGCCGGAACGTTGGACACGTACATCGGCTTTGCGCCTTATGAACGGGCGAGCGGAGCCGACGGGTTCAGTGTCTCTTCGCAACAACTTCCCCTCTACTTCGAGGTCGACATCCAGCGCGTGGAGGTCAGCCGATGAGGGGGGCGCTTCGCCGAGACGAGGACGGCGTTTCAGCCGCCGTCGCCACCGTGTTGTTGTTCGGAGGTGTTCTCTCCATCATCGGACTCATGATGGTGTCGATGATGCCCGTCATCGAGGAGATGGAAGGGTCGGTTGAGCGCCACGATATGTCGTCTCAAATGAAACTCCTCGCCCACGAGACCGCTGCGTTAAGCGAGCGTGGCATGCCCGGTGATTCAGCGCAGGCCACCCTCATACCCGTGGACGGCGAATTGGTGTGGGACAGTTTGCGTGGTGGCATGTGGTATTCAGCGACCTGGGTGGAAGACATGACGCTTCGAGCGCGAGGTGCTCTTGATTTCGACGACCAAGTGGAAATTCGCCATCCCGAGAGTTTCATCGAAGCGGTCTGCTTGAGCGACTTGCGCTTGGGTCCCGACCGACCCTACCACTACACACTTGAGGGCGTCATCGACCGAGTCAGCATCACCGTAACGCCCGGCTTGGCCATGCCGCTGGGACCCATTGATGTGATTTTGAGCGAGGACGGAGAGGAGCGTCTCTCCACCTCGCTCAGGGTCGACGAGACCACCAGCATCGACCTCACAGCCATCGGGGAAGCAACGCTCTCCTCATCCCACGAGCTCAACGTGTTTGCTCTGGTGGGACAGGGCGGCGCCACGTACGTCCTGCCCAACTCACCCGAACCCTCGGACAAGCGGGGTCATGCGTGGTCGGTGCCACTTCCAGCCGGCCAGTCCACGCTCCACCTTCTCAGCAGCGCAGCCAATCAAATTCACATCACCGTCAACGACCAAACTGGAATCCACTACGCAACACCCAGCGGCTTGGCTCGAACCGCAGTCTCGTTCTCGCATCAGGTCTCGGTCGTTGAAGAGACCGTAGCCCACATCACCACAAGTTCACCGTCCAGGCTCCTGCTCAAAACCAACCTCAGCCACGACTTCGGACTGACGGCTTGGCCGTCGACCAACGGGGCGTATTTGGGTCATGAGTTCGTGCCACCCAACTTGAACGGCACCCTGCGAATGACGAACCCCGGCGACGAGGTTGTGACGTTGACGTGGAGAGGTGGTGGCATCTCCGTCGCTGCAGGCGGTGTTGAGCATCTCAACTGGCCGCCTGTCCATGACGAAGGAGCCTTGGCGCTGGATGCAGACGGGGACGTCTTCGTGACGTGGGCCGCCACGACAAGCGCCGCAACCACCGACGCAGTTGCAGGCATGACGTTCCTGCCGGCCGACGACACCGGCGCGCTGTCCGGTGGAGGCTTCACCTACGCCAATCTTGACAACACCACCGAAGAGAGCTTGATTGCACGACTCGCTGGCTACACGTCTGCATGGAACCTCACCGGTGGCTACCAAGAAAGCGGTGTTTTTCTGGAGAACGACGACCACGAGCGCCTCGTTCTCGCAGAAGGCAACAACACCCTCAGCGTGGATTCAGGACATCCGTTGCGAGCCCTTCGGCTCGGAGGAGACGTCGGTTTGCTCCACCTTCCTCACGATGGGGCAGAGCGTTGCACAAGCGTGGGCACCCAAGCCAGCGGATGGATCACCACCGACCTACCGTGGGAGGTGATGGGCGGCCGAGGTGAAATTGACACTCGAAACGCGTGGACGGAAGGACGGCACCCAGCAAGCGTTAGCATCGACGTGCTGGGAAGCGACGGTGTCAGCACCCACCGCTCCATCGGAACGGTTTGGGCCTTCCACCTCTCCAGGCTATCGTACCAGTTCTCATCGTCCGTTGACGGCATGGAGGTGGCGTTCACGGGAGGTGCAGTGGTCACCAATCATCCTGAGTTCGTGCCCTACGTTGTGGTCCCTCCTTCCGACCGAGGTGGACCTGGTCCACGATTTGCGGCGACCATACCTTCACTCCACCCAACCGCATCCAGTGAAAGCGGGGCGGGTGAATTGGAATTGGACATTGAGATGGTGCACCGCACCTCACTGGCTTCAACCCCCGCCCATGAAGTGCGACGCGGTTGGTCTGAACCCTACGGAACGGCGGTCGCAGACTATGCAGGCGTCGGGCTTGAGGCAAGTGAAGACTGGACCGTTTACCCCGGACGCCTTGATTTGTTGACGGACTACGTTGGATGGGTACCCGATCCAAGCTACGGTACGGCCGAAGCCGTGTGGCACACCAACGGTGAGGTCATTGAATTCACGCTTCAACTGGCGTCCTTGGACGTCACGACACGAGAGGTGTTGGCATGAAGCGAACAAGGTTGAACCGCGACGTCGGTGCCGCAGCGACCGAACTCGGTTACATCTTCACGTTCTTACTCGGCGTCCTTTTGATGAGCATGTTCAGCATCTGGGCTTGGGACATCGAGACCAACACACGCCTGCGATGGAACGAGGAAGCCATTCAAGCCAACATGGACGACATTGCGGCGGCGGTTGAGCGGGCGGATGAAGCAAGCCGACTGGGTGGAAACGTGTCGTATGCTGAGGAAATTGCTTGGCGGCCATCCGAAGCCGATGAGTCTCTGTTTTGGCTTGAACTGCACGATACAGCCCTGATTCTCATCGACGAGGGAGGTCCACTCGACACCGAAATCTCACTGAGCGGGACGGGCTCATCCAGCCACGAAGGGCGTGTGCCCCTCGCAGGCGTTGACCGGATTTGGGTGGTTCACGACAACGGATTGACGTTCTTATCCCTTGACAGGCCACAAGCCGTGCAATGACTCATCGGCTCATGACGGCCCTGTGGACCAGCACCTGCACTTCACGCATGCGATTCTTGGCACCCAACTCTCTGAACACCGTCAAAGCCCGCTGGAGATACTCCATTCGGCCTTGGCGGTCCGGTGCTACACCGCCCAAACGAGTCAGGAGTTCACCGATTTGCATCCGCAGGTCGTTGGCCTCGGCCAAAACGAGCGCTTGACCGTAGTGTTCCACAGCCTCATCGGTGCGGCCAGCATCGTGAAGCACCTCGCCAAGCAGCATGGTGATTTCAACCAAGGCCTGAACGTCGCCGGCCTCGGTCATTGCCTCAAGGGCTTCCGTGTAGTGGAACAAAGCGAGTTCAGATTGCTCCACTTTTGAATAATATCGACCCAAAACGGCTTGGGCTCGAGCGTGAAGAATTGAATCGCCGAGGGCGGAGGTTCGTTCGTGCGATGCCATGGCGTGTTCACGAGCGCGGTCAACTTCACCCAGATCGATCAGGGACCTGGCCAGCGTAATCTGGCTGTTGATGAGGTCCACATCATCGGAGCTTTCCAAAATCGCCTCAACCTCGCCGTAGGCTTCCAGAGCCTTGGTTCGCTCGTTCTTCCGGCGCAAAAGGTACCCAATGTTGTTGTAAGTTCGGGCCGCCCAACGAGCATCGCCGAGTGAGATGTAATGCTGAAGAGCCATTTTGTGTCGGCTAAGGGAGAGGTCGCTGTTGCCTTGCTTTCGGCTGACGTCAGCCATGGATGAAAGAATTTCAGCTTGGACCAATTCATCGGTGGATGTCTTGGCTCGATCATGACTGTTGCTCAGCACCGTCTCGGCTTCGTCGAGTCGACCCAGAAGAGCAAGCATGTCGCCTTGCAGTTGAGCGAGACGGACGACCACCCCGGCGTTCAACTCACCGGTTTGAATTTGCTCAATCAGACCGAGCAACTCCATGTGGCCCTGCGACACCAGTTGGCGTCCTTCCTTGACCACCAGCGCCGATGCATCCTCGTATTTTCCTGATTTGATGGTGTGGTAAATGAGCTCGATGACCACGTCTTGGGACGCGGTTTGTTTTCGATACCAATCCACGCACTTGGCGTGGAACTCTTCTCGCAGTGCACTCGACAGACTCCTGAGAAGAAATTCTCGAATCAAGTCGTGAACATCGTACGTTTCGGAATCCGCTTGTCGAGCAAGACCCGATTCCACAAGTCCATCGAGTTCGTCGGTGTTGAGTCCTTGCTGGGCCAGCGCTTCGAGGGCAACGGGTTCACGGAAAATGGACAGTGCGGACAGGACGCGCTTTTGCTCTGCGCTGAGTTTTGAAAAGATTTCAACCGTCACGTAATTCTCAAGCGTTTCGTGGAAGGCCCCGGCCGAAGCGCCTCGATTGATGAGTTCCAGTACCAGCGGGTGGCCTCGGGACAAGCCGTGGATGTGAAGCCATTGCTCGTCTTCAAGTGAATCAAAACTCGTCAGAAGTTTGCGCCCAGATTCAGGGTCCAGACCGTCGAGAGGGAGAACGAGGCTCGCAATCCTCCCTTCGGCGTCTTTGGTGGGGACCACGGGTTTGAACGAGCGAGAGAAGATCACCAAACCGATTTTCTCCTCGCTTCCCAAAAGGGCAAGTGACATGGCCTGGAACGTTTGGTGCAGCACCGTGTCCGAGACTTTGTGAAAGTCGTCAATGACCAAAAGAGCGGGCGTTCCTTCGAGAGCTTCCACCAGCAACCCTGCAGCGTCCGCAGGTTGAGGCACGGGTGTTGCGGCGAGGTAAGTCGAAAAATCAGAGTTGCCCATGCTCGAAAGCCAATCGGCCACCGACTCAAAAAAGGAGCGAGAACCTTCCCAATCTTGGCATCGGTGGTACAGGAGATTTCGACGGTGCATGAACCGCTCGATCAGCTTCGAAGCGACCGTGGTTTTTCCGATACCCGCAATGCCGGGAACAAGAAGCGTGGTTGCGCGAGCCTCCAACAAATTCACCATGTTGTCCAGTTCGGTGGCACGACCGTAAAAATGACGCAATCGAGGAAGATCGGCAAGAGCCGTTACCAGTTGCTTCTCAACGTGCTTTGACAAGTCTCGTTCAACCAAATCAGCGGAGAGATTCCGTACGTCCAAACAGTTGTGTTCGTCGATGTAGCGGATGACATCAACAGGACGCATCTCAAAGGGCAGCACAGATTTGGCGCCGCCAAGGGTGGTGGAGATCGCAGGTTGGTCGTCCAAGATGCATCGAACAGGGAACTCAGAGAGTCGCTCCCAGGTCTCGCCAGCCAGCGATACCCCGCTGTCGGTCAAAAAGTAGGCTTTCCGCTTCCTCGAAACACCCTTCACGTGGGCTTGCCGCTCGACCAAAATGCCTTGATCTTTCAATCCCGCAATGGCCCGAGGTACGTTGGAACGAGCGATGGCCACGGCGTTGGCGATGCCCATCTGGGACAGGGCAAAGGGCACCTCGATGCTGTCTTTGAAGTCGGAATAGTCCAACAAGTGGAGCAGAATACGCTCCTGAACACCGGGTTTCGCCTGAACGGCCATGCAGTCCACCTCAACGAACCATCACTGCTGTGGTGGCTGTTGGTAGTCGGGGTCGGGCACCCACTGGTTCGAGGCCTGATCCCAGAGCCAACCTGGGTGTTGACTGGCAGCGGGAGCTGCCGCTTGTGCAGGAGCTGATGCGGCTTCTGGTTGGGCCTGCTGTTGGGGAATTTCGGGCGTTTGCTTGTTCTTGGCCCAAGCGTAGGGGTCAACCTCCTCCGGCGTATCGTCTCCTGTCAGCTCATCCTCGTCAGGCAGTTCTTCAAACTCGATAAAGAAGTAAGCGCCAACGCCCAGAAGAGCCAACACTGCGACCACAATGAGACCGATGAACAGCAATCCGGAACCACCGTCGTTGCCGCTGGAAACCATGACCGAGAACTCGGCGTTTTCGGTTTGACCAGCGAACTTGAAAATTTGACCGTCCATCTCAAAGATGACCTCAGATGAACCCTCAATGCCACTGAGTTGACCGGCCGTCAGTTCCATGTTCCATGAGCCGTCGGAAAGCACCCGTGTCGAGTTCAACCTGGCGTTTCCATCGGCAAATCGAGCGATGACGGTGCTGCCGGGCAGGCCGTTTCCTCGGAATTCGGCGGGGTCGTTGACGGTGATGTCACCCGAGTCCACTCGTTCAACCGTGAAGGAAACAGCGACCACAAGGAAATTCATCTTCAGCGAGAAAGCCTTGGATTCCTGGTCGTCTTGCGCATAGACCATAACGGAATTCAGCGACCAGTCCGGAATGTTGGTGGTTGTTTGAGCCATGTAGGTCATCGGGTCGTAAGTCAACACACCCATGGACGTGATGGTGATGAAATCGTCGTAGAAGTCGTCTTCAATGGTCGCTTCGTCGTCAAAGACATAGAACTCGAGGTCGTTTCCAGCTTCTCCTGTGCCGTCGGGGTCCTCGAAGAATTCAGCGAGGTCAAAAGAAACACCGCCACCGCACTTGTCGAAGGAGTTCGAATTTTGATCGCAGAAGATGGTCCAAGTTGAGACCCAGTTTGTTTCGTTGAACACCGGATCGATGTTTTCAGCATCCAACGGGTTGTTGACGGTCATCCGCCAAACAACATCATCGGAGTAGTCGTCGCCGTCGTAAGCTCGTACCGTCACGGCGTAGACGCTGTCGTGAACGAGTTTGGACGTGTCCCAAGTTGCCACCCAAGAACCGTCAACGGCAAAATTGGTGACCGGTAGGGGTCCGTTGTTCAGCACCAAGCCGTTGGCCAAATCGGTGATTTCAATTTCCACACGTGTGACAAATCCACCGATGTCTCGAGCAACGCCCATGATCTTGGTGTCGTCGGAAGCACGCAAGGTGCCGCCGTCGATGCCACCGCTCGACTGGTCCTCAGCACCGATCCACGACAGTTGGAGATTGGGTGGAATGTTGTCGTTGTTGATGGTGATGGTGCGAGTTTCAACCACGCACCCATCCGATACCGTTGCTTCGCCGATGCAGAAATCGCTGTCCGCAGCCCAAACCGAGACGGTGTATTCACCGGTGGGCAGATCAACGACGTTCCATTCATAGGACCAACTGGTTGAACCCTGCTGGAAGAAGGATTGCGTGGTGCCGGGACCGACAATGTTGAACCAAATCTG
>MDTG01282113.1_pt1 | contig 13681 bp, 11 predicted proteins | sample 811421 | NCBI WGS metagenome assembly MDTG01 (sample SAMN05326645, study PRJNA326480) | marine metagenome | isolation source: seawater | place: Pacific Ocean: South East | collected 2011 | reverse complement strand
TATTGTTGGTGCAAAAAATTCCTTAAATTTTCTTAAATCTAATTTTAGTAAGGCATTAGATTTAATGAAACCTAAAGACCCTAATGAATTAATTGGGAAAGTAAAAAATTCTACAAAAAACTTCCACATTTATACATTCGGCGGCTTGAAGGAAACTAACAAGTGGTTGATGGAGAATAAATATGTCTAAAGAGTTCGATTATAGTAAAGTAAGGCACATAACATCAGTAGATCAATCTGATAGAAACGTACCATACAATTTAAGACAAAGTGGACCGACAAAAGTAGAAATGTTAATTTCTACAAGAGTAAGAAAGTCCCCTTATTGGCATTTATCAATGAGAGCAGGTTGTTGGAGAGCAACTGTTTATAACAGAATTTATCATCCTAGAGGTTATGTAAAACCTGAAGATGGTGGAGCTATGGTGGAATATGATGCGATTGTAAATCATGTAACAATGTGGAATGTAGCAGTTGAAAGACAAATTAGAGTTAAAGGTCCTGATGCAGAAAAATTTGTTGATTACGTAATTACGAGAGATGCAACAAAGATTTCACCAATGAGAGCACGATACGTAATTTTATGTAATATGTATGGTGGGGTTTTGAACGATCCAATCCTTTTAAGAATTTCAAAAGACGAATTTTGGTTTAGTTTATCCGACAGTGATATTGGTCTTTATTTGCAAGGAGTTAATTGTGATAAAAAATTTAATTGTGATATCGATGAAATTGATGTGTCACCAGTCCAAATTCAAGGTCCTAAATCTAAAGCTTTAATGAAAGACTTATGTGGTGATCAAGTTGATTTTGACAATATGCCTTTCTACGGATTAGCTGAATCAAAAATTGGAGGAAGAAGTTGCGTAATCTCACAATCTGGTTTTTCAGGTGAAGCTGGCTATGAAATTTATTTGAGAGAGTCAACACTGTATGCTGAAGATATGTGGAATGCGGTTCTTGAGGCTGGAAAAAAACATAATCTTATGGTTATTGCTCCAGCGCATCATAGAAGAATTCAAGCAGGAATTCTTTCTTGGGGACAAGATATGGATAATCAACATAATCCATTTCAATGTAATTTAGGATATCAAGTATCATTATCAGGCAAAGGCGAGTGGAATAAGAAATCAGATTACATTGGAAAAAAAGCCTTAGAACAAATGAAAACTGAGTTAAAAGCAGGAAAGAAACCTTATAAACTTCAGTTAGTTGGTCTTGAATTAGGTGGAAAACCAATCGAAGAATATGCTCCGGACTTTTGGCTGATCTCTGGCGAAGGTGGAGGTGAACCAGTAGGTTTTATAACTTCTCCTTGGTATCACCCAGAAAAAAAACAAAATATTGCAATGGGATATGTTCCATTTGATGGAACTTTGAATGCTAATGGTTTTCCAAAAGGTAAAGTTGGTACTAAATATAAAGTTCATTTACCTGAAAAATACTCTGAAAAAGCAGGTCAACCAGTTGATGCTGTCATAGTTGATATTCCATTTAAAGAGTCTTACAACGCAAACACTAGGGAAGTCGTTAAGGGATAAAAAATCTAATTGTGGGGATAATCACTATCCCCACATACCTCAATTTGATATAATTTAAATAATGATATCTGAATTTCTTAATATATTTTCTAAATCTCTTAAATTAGATAAAAACTTATACAAGGATAATAAGAATTTCGGCGAGGAAGCGATATATTTTGCTGGTCTGATTATGATTTTAGATGGTGTCGCTGGAGCTGTAGCGGCCAATAGTGTAGTTAAGACCTCAATTGGAATTTCAGGTTTATCAGCTATCTTAACATGGTTTGTATGGTCGATTTTTATTTTTGTCGTTGGGGCAAAATTATTTCCTGACAAAGATAACAAAATACCATTTAAAAAAATTCTAATTGGTGTTGGCTACGCTCACGCACCGGGTATCTTAAGATTTTTTGCAGTCTCGCCTGACTTAATGATACCAATAATTTTTCTTACGCAATTTTGGATTTTTGCAGGATTGATTATTGCATCAAAACAAATACTAAATCTTAGATCAAATTTTAAGGCTTTTGGAATAGTTTTCTTATCATTTTTGATAATAGGATTTCTAACTATGTCATTTGTGATAACAAGATTAAACTCATTACCAATAAGCACTATAAGTTAAACTAATCTTTGGAAAAATTATTTTTATCTATTATATAAAGTTTTTTAACTGAAGCATAGAATGCACTAGGATCGTTTCTAAAATTGTCAACTTCTTCTTTTAATTCTACTAACGACTTATTTAGTTTTGAATTTTGAGCTTTATCTAAAAAGCTTTTTACATGCTGCATAGGATATTTGCCTGTAGTCTTTGAAACCGCTTCTCCGGATACAAATGAAATCGATGCTTGATAGATATTTCCTGAAGTTCCGCCAGTGACTGCAGGTCCAAGCAAAGCTGTAGTTTCAACACAACCTGTGAGAAACACTAGTGTTACAAAATAATATACAATTTTTTTTAGTTTCAAGATTCGCTCCATAATTCTTGGTATAGATTAAAAAGATAAAAACAAGATGCTATTTTGTGATTTATTTAATTTTTAATATTAAATATTCTTATACCCAAATTCCAAAGATGCATCTGTGACAGAATGATATAATGATTCTCCAAAACTTCTAAGTGAGTAAATTCTTACTTTTTCATTTTTTTCATCTAAAACATCAATTGTAATAGTTATTCCATTAAAAATTGAATTTACTGAATTATTAGTCTTTAGTTCACTTATATTAAATGGACATCCTTTTTTTAAAACCTCAAATACATTGCTGCCTTCTAATTCAATACAAGTTCTGCTATGAGTTAAATCAGTTATAGCGTAAGTTGTGCTTTCAAATTTCTTTAATTCCTCCATTAATTCATTTTGTTTTTTTTTTGAAATAACCAACCAGTTCATTGGAGATTGCCATAGGATTCTTGTATTACCATTTGACTCAACCTGTAATACTCTATCTGGAAATTTTAGACCATCTACGCTTAAATTCTCCAGTGCATTGTCTGTTTTATCATATTTAACAATTTGAAATATTGAGTTATTTTTAATATCTGAAATTTTAATCAAATCTTTTTCACTTTTTTCCTCATAATCACCATACAACCCTTTTTTATGCACTTCATTTAATGGAGATATGTATGTCATGACCTGACCCTTTCCCCTTTTGGATCGACGTAGTGTGAAGATACTATTTCAACAGCAATTTTTTTATTTTTTAATGGAGATAATGCATATAATTTTTGACCTATCATATTTTTTCCGTCTTTAAGAATTGCTAATGAAAAAGGGTTGTTATACTCAACACTCCAGCACGAAGCTGAAATATGTCCAAGTTTTGGGTTTGGGAGTTTTGCGTTTGAGTTTTTGACAAGATGGGATCCTTCTGGAATGCTTGTTTTTTTATCAATAGGAACTACTCCAACTACCTTTTGTCTTTTTGGTGAAACAAATGCTGCCCTATTTAATGATCTTTTTCCTATAAAATCCTTTTTTTTACTAACTAACCCGTCTAGACCATTGTCATAAGGAATTGTTCTTCCATCCAATTCTGAGCCCGCAACATGGCCCATTTCAATTCTTAGTGTAGAGAGCGCCTCAGTCCCATAAGGTTGTATTTTGAATTCCTTGCCTACTTCAATAATCTTTTCCCACATGTAATTTCCAAATCCTGACTCAACATTTATCTCATACGCAAGTTCTCCGGAAAATGAAATTCTAAATATTCTTGCTCTTACACCAAATAAATCGCTTTCAATATATCCCATAAAAGGTAGTCCACTGTTAGTGACATCTGTATTGGGAAATAGTTTTTGTAATAATGATCTAGAATTTGGTCCTGCGATTGCCGCCCCTGCCCACTGTTCTGTTGAAGATACAACATTTACTTTCAAGTTGGGCCAAACTGTTTGAAGATAATACTCTAAATGAGATAAAACATTTGCAGCTTGAGCTGTAGTTGTAGTCATATGATAATGATTTTCAGAAATTCTAGTTGTTGTACCATCATCCATAACAATTCCATCTTCTCGTAACATTACTCCATATCTTGCTTTTCCAATTGGTAATTTTAACCAAGCATTAGTATAAACTCTATTTAGAAATTCAGCTGCATCTGGACCTTTTACATCTATTTTCCCTAATGTCGTGACATCACACACTCCGACATTTTTTCTAACATTTAACGCCTCTCTTTTAGAAGCTTCAAACAAACCTTCGTTTCCTTTTCGATAATATCTTGGTCTTAACCATACTCCCGCATCTACAAAAACAGCGTTATGTTTTTCATGCCACGAGTGCATTGGTGATTTTCTAGTAGGCTTTGAATGTTTGCCTACCTCTCTTCCTACCAATGTACCTATTGTTACTGGTGTGTATGGAGGTCTAAAAGTAGTATGGCCTACTGACGGCACTATTTTATTTTCAATTTCAGACACTAACTGCAAACCATTCAAGTTACTAGTCTTACCTTGATCTGTAGCCATTCCTAAAGTTGTATATCTTTTTACATGTTCTATTGATCTATAACCCTCTCTTAAAGCTAATTCTATATCTGTTACAGTTACATCATTTTGAAAATCTAAAAATCTTTTGTAATTTGTTCCTTTAACAAGAGGAACGCACCAAAATTTATCATGTTTTGAATGTTTTTTTTCAGAAATTTTAGGAACTATTACAGAGCTCTGATTTCCAGTTATCTCTTTTGATATATCGTTTACTTTATTAAATGAAGTTTTTAAAGTTTCCTCGAGAGTAAAAGTTCCATTTGCAGCTCCCAAAGTTGTTTCTCTTTGTTTTGATTTATCAGGAACGAATGCGTCTATCTCATCCTTAAATTTAGTCTTATTTCCAGATTGAGATGCTAAATGAATAGACGGTGTCCAAAATCCAGAAACACATATGGTATCGCATTTTACTTCTTTAATTTCACTTAATTCTTTTTTATCTTTTGAAATCTTTGCAATTATCGCAGATTTAACTTTTTTATAACCTTTGGCAGATGTTATGACATGAGAAAATTTTATTTCAATTCCCATATTTTTTGCATCATTTATAATTTCAGAATTTGGATTTTCTCTGCTGTCTAAAATTATTGGATTAATACTATTTTTTTTAAATTCAATAGCTGTTTCATACGCAGAGTCATTGTTAGTAAATACTAAAGGTTTTTTTCCAACTAAAACTCCATAAACTTTTAAATACTCTTTGGCTGCAGAAGCTAAAACTACACCCGGAGTATCATTATTGCCAAATACTATCGGTCTTTCTATTGAGCCAGATGAAATAATTACCTCTTTTGCTCTAATATACCAAAGTCTTTGTTTAGGTTTATATTTTTTAGTCTCTGGTAAATGATCACTTAATCTTTCTGCCATTACCAACATATTATGGTCGTAATATCCAAAAACTTGAGCTCTATTTTTCAATACAACATTCCGCATATCTTTCATTTCAGCAATTATATTGTCCGCCCATTCCTTTCCGTCTTGATTACCAATATTTACATCACTAGTTAATAGGCTGCCCCCAAACCTTGGTTTGTCTTCTGCTAAAATTACTTTAGCTCCATTTTTTGCTGCTGCATATGCACTTGCCAATCCTGATGGTCCCGAACCTGTAACTAACAAATCGCAATATTCATATTTATGTTCATATCTTTCTTTGTCGTGTTTTATAGAAGCTTTACCAAAACCAGCTGCTCTTCTAATAAAAGGTTCATAAATTCTGTACCAAAAACTTCTAGGCCACATAAAAGTTTTGTAATAAAAACCAGCAGGTAAAAATCTATTTAGAAAATTATTTATTGCGCCTACATCAAAATTTACACTTGGAAAACAATTGACGCTTTTTGCCTCAAGACCTTCGAAAAGTTCTTGTTCAGTTGCGCGACAGTTTGGATCTGTTTCCCCATTTCTATAAAGTTGAACTACAGCGTATGGTTCATCAACTCCTGCTCCAAAAAAACCTCTTGGCCTATGATATTTAAAACTTCTACCTACTAAATGTACTCCATTTGCTATTAGTGCAGATGCTAAAGTATCTCCCTCATAACCAAAATATTTTTTTCCATTAAATTTAAATGAAATTTTTTTATTTCTATTAATAAATCCAGCATTTTCTAATCTATATTCTTGTATCATTACTAAATATCTTTTTTAGTTTCAGTAGTTTCTAATATTTCATGTGTAACAGTATCTCTTTTGACTTTAATCCATTGTCTACAACCCGAAATGTGTTGCCATAGTTCTGAATGAATGCCTCTTGGACTTTTTCTGAAATAAACAAATGTATCCCACTCTTTATCAGAAATATCTTTATTTAATTCTGGTCTTTTGACTGACCCATCTCCACCATACGAAAATTCATTTTGTGATCTTAGTCCGCAATGGGGGCATTTAATATGAAGCATTTAAGATATCCAAGTTTTTGTTCCAAGGCCTTTTTCGTCAATTAAATGACCTGTATTGAATCTATTTAAATTGAAACCAGCATTTAAATCATGAACTCTATCTTGTGCAATGGTATGGGCAAACGTCCAGCCAGATACTGGTGTAGCTTTAAACCCTCCATAACACCAGCCACAATTTAGATAAAGTCCGTCTATATGTGTTTTATCAATTATCGGTGAACCATCCATTGACATATCCATTATCCCTCCCCACGTCCTTAACATTTTTAGCTTACTTAAAAATGGAAGCATCGCTATACCTTCTGTTAAAACATGTTGTAATGTAGGTAAATTTCCTCTCTGCGCATAGCTATTATATCCATCTAGATCTCCTCCCATTACCATTTCTCCTTTGTCAGATTGGCTACAATAAAAATGCCCAGCCCCAAAAGTAACAACGTGATCTAATATTGGTTTAATCGGTTCTGACACACACGCTTGAAGCAAGTGAGTTTCTATTGGAAGAGTCATGTTAAGCATTTCTGCAAGCACTGATGTGCTTCCTGCTACACATAAGCCTATTTTTTTTGCTTTAATGTTTCCTCTAGAGGTTTTAATTCCTTTCACTTTACCATTCACAATATCAAATCCATTTACCTCGCAATGCTGAATAATATCAACTCCCATAGAGTCTGCTTGCCTTGCATACCCCCACGCTACAGCATCATGTCTAGCAGTTCCTCCGCTTGGCTGCATTAAGCCACCAAATATTGGAAATCTTACATTGTCAGAAAAATCTAAAACAGGAACTAATTTTTTTATTTCCTCTCTATCTAAAAGTACGGCATCAATTCCATTTAATCTCATTGAATTTCCTCTTCTTGCATATGCATTCATCTGTGCATCGGAATGGGCGAGATTGATAATTCCTCTAGGCGAGTACATCACATTAAAATTTAAATCTTGACTCATGCTTTTCCACAAATCCATGCCTTTTTCATAAAACAATCCGTTTTCATCGTGCATGTAATTAGATCTGAGTATGGTAGTATTTCTTCCAACATTGCCTCCACCAATCCAACCCTTTTCAACTACTGCAACATTTGTAATATTATGCTCCTTTGCAAGGTAATATGCTGTAGCAAGTCCATGGCCGCCTCCACCAATAATTATTACATCATATTCATTTTTGGGTGTTGGATCCTTCCAGGCGACCTCCCAGCCTTTATGGCCGTTAAAAGCATTTTTAATGAGATTAAATACTGAATATTTTTGCATTTGATAATTTTATAGTAATAAATATATATAGTTCTTTATTTTTTTTATATATATTTTTTAGAACTTTAAAAAATCCATAAAAAGAGATATTAATTCAGCTTCATTTATAGAATTTTTAGAAAGTATCAAAAATAATGTCAAAAACAGATATACAAATAGCAAGAGAAGCAAAAATGGATCCTATCAATAAGGTTCTCTCAAAAATAAATGTTCCTGACAATTCAGATACTTTTAGTCCTATGGGTAGACATATAGCAAAAATAAATCTTGAATACTTAGAAAAACTTAAAGGAAAAGAGGAAGGAAAATTAATCTTAGTTACAGCTATAACGCCAACTCCTGCGGGAGAAGGAAAAACTACTGTGTCAGTTGGCTTGTCGGATGGGATAAATAAGATTGGAAAAAAATCTATTGTTTGTTTAAGAGAACCAAGTCTAGGTCCTTCTTTTGGTATGAAGGGAGGAGCTGCTGGAGGAGGTTATGCTCAAGTTGTTCCAATGGAGCAAATTAATTTGCATTTCACAGGTGATTTTCACGCAATCACTTCAGCTCACAATCTTTTATCTGCTCTTATAGATAATCATATTTATTGGGGAAACAAATTAAATATAGATGATAAAAAAATAGTTTGGAAAAGAGTTATGGACATGAATGACCGGGCTTTAAGAGCGATAAACATTAATACCAAAGGTGTTGCCAAAGATTTTCCTAGAGAAGATGGTTTCGATATCACTGTAGCTTCAGAAATTATGGCTATATTTTGCTTATCTAATAATTTACAAGATTTAGAAAAAAGAATTGGAAATATAACTATTGCGTATAATAAAAAAGATGAACCAGTTTACGCAAAAGATCTTAATGCTCAAGGGCCGATGACTGTTCTTCTAAAAGAAGCTATCAGGCCAAATGTTACTCAAACATTAGAAAATAATCCTGCTATAATTCACGGAGGACCATTTGCAAATATAGCTCACGGATGTAATTCTGTTATTGCAACAAAATCAGCACTGAGATTATCAGATTATGTAGTTACTGAAGCTGGATTTGGAGCCGACCTTGGAGCTGAAAAATTCATGGATATAAAATGTAGGAAATCAAACTTGCAACCTAGTTGTATTGTTATAGTTGCAACAGTTAGAGCATTAAAAATGCATGGTGGTCTTGAAAAAGAAAATTTAAAAGAAGAAAATATAGAGGCTCTTAAAAAGGGATTAGTTAATTTAGAAAGACATATTAATAATGTTAAAAAATTTGGTGTCGAGTGCGTGGTTGCAATTAATCACTTCATAATGGATACTGATAATGAAACTAAAGTTTTAGAAGATTATTGTAAAAAAATTGGAGTTGAGGTAAGCAAATGTACTCACTGGTCAGACGGAGGAGAAGGTACAAAAGACTTGGCAAAAAAAGTGGTTGAAATTTGTAAAAATTCAAAACCAGAGAATTTTAAATTTTTATATAATGAGAATGATAGCTTGTGGAACAAGATAGAAAAAATTGCTAAAGAAATTTATAAAGCAAGCAAAATTACATCTGATGAAAAAGTTAAAGATCAGCTGAAAACTTTTGAAAAAAATGGTTACGGAAAATTACCTGTGTGTATAGCTAAGACTCAATATAGTTTTTCTGTTGATCCAAAACTTAAAGGAGCGCCAAGTGACCATGAAATACCTATTAGAGAAGTTCGCCTTTCTTCGGGTGCTGAATTTATTGTGGTTGTCTGCGGTTCTATAATGACAATGCCTGGTTTACCAAGGGTGCCTGCTGCAGACTCAATTAGACTTAATAATAACGGTGAAATAGAAGGTCTTTTTTAATTAGACAACATTTAAGTAACTAAGCCAATTTTTTAATTCGAGCATCCTAGATTCTTTTTGAGATCTTTTGATTTCTTCCTCTATAAATTGAATATGATTTTCAATTTCTTTTTCATCTTTAAAACATTTTCTGACATTTATTAACTTTTCTTTTCTAAAATTTATTAACGCTATCATCTTATGATACGTAATTTCAGGATGATATTGCAGGCCCCAAATATCACTTACTCCTTTTTGAAATTGAATACTTTGTACTTTATTAATTTTATTTGATGCTAAATGTTTAGCTCCTTCAGGAAGAGTTGAAACTTCATCAAAATTAAAAGCTGGTGAATTAAATTTTTTATTCTTTGATTTATATAACGGGTGATTCAAGCCGTTATCATTAATTTCTATGTCATTAGCTATACCTATATGCGCTCCATTTGCAGATTTTTTTACATTACCTCCTGCTGCTGTGACTGCAACTTGCATGCCCCAACATATTGCTAATATTTTTTTGATATGCTTAAAACATTCATTCATAAATGAAATTTGCCTCCGGATTTCAATACAATCATTGTAAATGTTTAAACTGCTTCCTCCCCAGATTAATCCATTATATTTTTTCAAATTTGGAATTATTTTATCAAAACTTTTTTCAGCACAAGGATTGAAAACTTCAATATTTAAATTATTAGTATAATATGAAAGGCTATCCTTTAAACTTTCTGAATGTGTTTGAATACCAGAATCTTTAAAACTTTGATTTTCTTCTTGTAAATTTCCCTCAACAACTAATAAGTTTAAATTTTTCATTAAAACAGTTTACCAGATATACTACTTTCGTATAATCTTTTCGTATCATTGAGAGTTAATTTAATAGGGTTAGTTGAAGAAGATGGATCATCTAAAGCCATTTTTGCTAACTTATCAAGGTTAATATTCTTTACATCAATAACTTCTGAAATCTTGTGAGGAATTTTCAATTCTTTTCTTAATTCTAAAATCCAACTTAAAAAACTTTCAAAATTCTTTTCTAAATCAAGATAATCACAAATTGAAATTATTTTTTTTTCTATATTAATTCTATTAAAGGTTAAAACATAAGGCATAAAAATTGCGTTAGATAAACCATGATGAACGTTAAACTGTGCATTAATAGGGTGACTTAAGGAGTGAATGGCACCTAAACCTTTTTGAAAAGCAGTTGAACCCATGGATGAAGCTGCTAAAAGATTTTGTCGAGCTTCAATATTTTTCCCATCTTTATATGCAACCATAAGAGAATTTTTGATCAACTTCATACCTTCTAATGCAATTCCATCTGCCATTGGATGAAAACCAGGTGCGCAGAAAGCTTCTAAATTATGTGCTAAAGCATCCATGCCTGTAGCGGCTGTTAATCTTGGAGAAAGATCTATAGTTAAAATTGGATCGAGTATAACCACTGACGGTAAAATTTTTGGATGAAATATAATTTTTTTCACTCCAGTTATTTTATTTATTATTGCTGAAGCTCTGCCAGTTTCTGATCCTGTTCCCGCAGTTGTTGGAATTGCTATAATTGGAGCAATTCCATTTTCATTTGCTCTTTTCCAATAATCGGAAATATCCTCAAAATCCCATATAGGTCTATTTTGACCAGACATAAATGCAATAGACTTTCCTACATCAATTGCGCTACCTCCTCCAAGAGCTATTACCCCATCACAATTTTTTTTTTTAAATTCAGCTACACCCTCCTCGACATTTTCTCCTATTGGGTTACCTGAAAAATTTGAATAAACATTTAAGTATTTATATTTTTTTTTTAATTGGTTAATAATATTGCTCACAAATGGTAAGTTAATAAGATCTCTATCTGTAACGAACAAAGGTTCATTTATTTTACAATTTTTACATGCAATATATAAATCATTGATTCTATCTTTTCCAACCCAAACTGTCGTTGGATAATTCCAGTTAAATTTCATAATTTTTTTAAACGATTTTAAGTTTTTTGTTTTTTAGTAATGCTATTATTAAGTTTAACATTAAAGGAATCTTACTTTTCTTAAATTTTTTTAATATATATGGAGCAATTTCTCTAACAAGTTGTTCTCCTTCTACAGTATCAGTTGGCATAAATTTTTTTTTTGCTTTTTTAAATGTATATCCTTTTCCTAAATAGCTACCCATTTTACTATTTCTACCACCTGCCGCACTTACGTACAAATCGCCAACTCCAGCTAATCCATCTACAGTCTCTTCTTTTCCTTTAAAATATTTTATCAAATATCTCATTTCAATTAATGATTTTTGGAAAAGGTTTGAGGATGTATTAAGACTTTGACCAGCTCCAATTATCATTGAATAAATATTCTTTACAGCAGAACACACCTCTACCCCAATAACATCTTTAGAATATTCAATTATATAGTATTTTGTCGAAATTAATTTTCCGATTTTTTTGGCGGCATTAATATTTTTATTAGCAACAATTACATTTGTTTGTTTTTTTCTTGCTAGCTCTTTTGCTAGACATGGTCCTTTTAAAATTGAAACATTCATTCCTTTATAATTTTTTTTAAGCTGCTCTGAGATTGTATAAATTTTATTTTCTTTTTTTTCATATTTTAATCCTTTTGTAAGTACTAAAACTGGTGTTTTGATTCTTAAGTAAGATAACTTTTTAGCGATAAAGTCTATTCCAGGTAGACTTAAAGCTATTACAATTAGATCAAATTTTTCTTTAAATAAATAATTTGTAAATTTACTAAATCTTAATGTATTTGGCAATTTCATCTTTAAACTTCTATGAAATTTATCTTTTGAGGTTAGATCCTTTACAAAAATTTTGCTATATGGTTCAGTTATAGTAACTTTATTTTTATTTTCTATACATGGAATTGTAAACGCTGAACCCATAGCTCCGCCACCAATCACTAAAATCTTTGCCATAAAAAGGTTAATCCATGCCTAACAATTTTTTTTGCTTTTCTGCCCAAGTACGAATTAAATTGTCAACAGCTAGACCTATAAAAGCTACACATAAACCTAACATCAAGCCATTTCCTGTTCCTTGTCTATCAGAGAGAGCTTTAAGAATGTATTGACCTAGATCTGTCGTACCAATCATGGCCCCTATGATAACCATAAATAATGCAAAAACTACTGTTTGGTTAATTCCAAGCATCATATGAGGAAACGCAAGAGGTAATTCGATTTTTAACCATCTTTGTATTCTATTAACACCAGACATTGACCCAGCGTCGTGTAAAGCTGTTGGTACACTTCTTAATCCTTCTATTGTATATCTTGTAGCTGGTATAGTTGCATAAATAACAACTGCTATTAAAACGGATGTATCTGTAACCCCAAACAACATTATAACCGGTATTAAATAAATAAAGGATGGAAAAGTTTGCAATGTATCACAAACTCCTAAAGTTATTCTTGTGCTAGTTTGAGTTTGTGCACTTAAAGTCCCAATTATTATTCCTAAAATTCCCGACACAATAACTCCAAATGTTGCCATATACATTGTAATCAATGCTCTATCCCACCATTCAGTTAAAGCAATAAATAAAGTAAATCCACCAACTACAAATGCAGATCTTAGACCGCCAATAATATAACCTGCTCCCATGAATAAGATAAATGTTGCGACTATTGGCATTCTTAAAAACGCGTTTTTCATTGGTATTAAAACATCTACAATTAACCATGTGTTAAAAACTTTTAATGGATCAAAAAAATTATCAAGTATCCAATCTACGCCTGAATTCCAAAATGCTTCTGTTGAAATACCTTTGTTATGAGGAACCATAAATAAATAGTTAAAACCTTCTTTAAAGTAGAAAGTTCCTATATATGAAAAAATATATCCACCAAATACAACGCTGACGAATAATATTAAATATTTATTTTTTTGAAAGAATGTTGGATTTTCAAAATAATTAATTTGTTTATTGGCCCAAGCTAAAGAAAGTTTGTCTAATAAAACTGCAATCAACGTAATGCAAATTCCAGCTTCAAGAGCTAAACCAATTCTCAATTGATTTAAAGCCAAAAGTAAATTCCAACCAAGTCCTTTTGCTCCAATAAAAGAAGCTATAACCGCCATTGCTAGACACTGCATAATAACTTGATTTACTCCAATTAATATATCTCGTCTTGCTGTTGGAATAAGTACATTAAATAATAGTTGAAAATCACTAC
>MDTG01419728.1_pt1 | contig 13682 bp, 11 predicted proteins | sample 811421 | NCBI WGS metagenome assembly MDTG01 (sample SAMN05326645, study PRJNA326480) | marine metagenome | isolation source: seawater | place: Pacific Ocean: South East | collected 2011 | reverse complement strand
CAATATTTATTAAATTCACTAACATATTTTATTTCTGACTTGGATATTGAATTTTGTTTGATGTAATCAAACATTACAGGAGATATATGTTCATAATAATTATGTAAAATTTTTCTTGGCTTAAAAAAATCAACATTTGGACTTTTGTCACCTAAAATATGTCTATTTACAGATAATTTACTTTTATAATTAAAGTTGCTAAATAAAATTCTCCATTTTTCTACGTCATTACAATACTTAATAGTTTTTGTTATTTCTTCACTATTTAATATTGTACCATATCCTCTTTGTAAATATTTTAAAATTATTTCTATTGGATTATTAGTTCCAGCAAAATATTTATAATCTATATTTGTTAAAGTCATTGCTGCAGTAATACATGATGGCAATAAATATACATTTGTTCCATCATAATATCCTCTAACACAAGGCAGGTGAAAACGTGATACAACAGAGAAAAAATCTCCAGAATATTTAGTTTTAAATATTTCTAACTTATGATTTAAAGAATTACATAAGATTTCAAATTTAATACTTTCAGAATATTTGCATATACTTTCTTGATTATTATTTGTAAGAATAATATTAATACTATCAATATTTAATATTTCAAAATATATATTATACTTTTCATTTCTCCATATATCATTGTCAAAATATTCTTTATTATCTTTTGTTTTATGTTTAATGTAAAACTTATAAAACATCATTTTAACTTTTATTTCAGATATATTTTGAATAATAAATTTATAACTATATTTATCATTTACAATATTATCAATTATAAATTTTTCATTGACTATTAATATTGCTGATTTTATTGGCTTTAATAATACATTGTCATTAAATAATTCCAAACAATTTTTACTAATTTGATTATGAAATAAATGTATTCTATCTATATATTCAATTGTATTTTGAATATTACACATTATATCTAAATCTGAAGTTGCATAATATTCCTTACAATATCTATCAAAGTCATCAAATAATCTCATTAATGGATTATATTTTGTAATACATGCTGGAATCATGCTTCCTCCTATGGCTAAATTTGACATATCTACGTTTTCAAGAAAATTTAAATTTTTGTTACTAGTCATGAAAATATTGAAATTTTCTTTAAATTTATATAATCTAACGACTCCATAAGTCTCGTTATTATTATATTCTACACCCAATAAATTTTTTGGTAAATTAATTTCTTCATCTGAAACTAGTAGTGTAAAATAAGGATTATATCTATATCCATCATTTAATGTAACAAAAGGAAAACTAGGTAACATACTAGCAGTATTTATATCAAAAACAAAACGATCTTCTTTGGTAATATATGATTTTTTAATACATTCTTCAATATAGAATGTTAGCCATGAATATCCAATAGCAAATTGATAAATTGGCAAGTACTTATTAATAACTGAATACCTATTTATTACATTTGATAATATATCTTTTTGTCTAAAATTTTCTAATTTTTGAAGAAATAAACTATTATTTAAAACTAAATGACATAAATTTTTTGATATCAACAAATTTAATGATAAGTTATATAACTCAAATTCAGTATCAATATTTTCCAAAGTACTATTTACTATATTTGAATCTATTTCTTTTTCGTCATATATTTTAAAAGAGGTATAATCTTTATTTACACTTGGATCTACATATGTCTTGTCATCAAAATCAAAATCAAAATAATCTTGATTATCATTATTTCTTTTATTATCATTGCCGTCTATTCTATCTAATATATTTTTTAATAATTTATTTTTAATTCTATTATTTTTGGAAAGATAAAATTGCCTTATTTTGAATTTATTTGTAATACTTAATTTTAGATTTGATGGATAACACCAATATTTTGTTTCTGTAGAATCTTTAATAAGACGTATAAGATAATCAATATTGCCCGATGTTTGTTGATAGAATTTACAAACTGTTTTTGCTATAAAATATTGCCTAATACTATTTTTTTCATAATATATATTTTCATAATTTAAAAAAGTATGTTGATCAATATTTATTAGTAATAATACAAGTTCTTTATCGTTAAAAACATAATTTAAATCATTTATAAAATATTTTAAATAATAGTTATCAACAATAACTAAAAGAGATTTGTGAACAGAATTTTTTATTAATTTTAAATTTGTTTTAAATATAGATAACTTTTTTATATTATCTTTAAGCTCGCTAACAGTAAGTTTTTTTTTATAAAAAGTATCAATATTATAACTATTATTTTTTCTACATATTACATATAAATTTGAGAAATTTTTATATATGTCATTTATATCATATTCATTTATTTCCTTAAAATTATCACCAATTACAACTTTTGTTTTTTTAAAAAATGGATTATCTATAACTAAATTTTCGCTATTAATACTTTCATTATCACTTTCATTTTCAGATTCAGAATCTAAATCAGATATTATTCCATTATCTAATAAATGAGTCATTTTTATTGATCATATGATAGAATAGAATAAATAAAAATCAATTTTTATAATATATATTGATATTCTTGGTTATTGTTCTTTGTAATATATTCTAAGGAAACTAACCTATCTAGTCTATTAAATAATAAATTGTCATTTATATCCTTTGAATTATTTAGTTTCTTTGATAATTCATTTTTTAAAATTTCAAATGATAATGATTTTTCAGAAGAATGTTTACATGTTCTTACTAATATACAATCAATTAAATAATTTTCTATTTTTTCGTTCTTTTTCGTTTCTTCAACTTGCTTTACATTTATTTTTATTTGTGTAAAGTTAATATTTAAATTAGAAGTTAATGTACTAAAATTAAATAGTAACTTTTTATCAGATTCATAAATCATTTTATATTTTTTAAAAATGTCAATTATACCTTCTATTTCATTTTCATCTAATTTAGTTTTTTCTTCTAAAGTTTTTATAGTCTCATTTTTATTTATTCCAATTAAATGTAATATGTTATAAAGAACAAAAGACATTCTAAAATATGAATTACCTAATTTAATATCAATAAAACTATCATCGTTTGATATTTCTATTTTTCTTTTGTTACTATATTTTAAGTTGTAATATTCATTTAAAATCTTTTTATAAATAGTAATGTCTTTAGAAGTAATAATATTATTTCTAATTTTGTTACTTTCCCATTTAATGTTTGAAGTTATTAATAAATTTATTTTATTTACATCATAGTCTACATTTTTAAATTCATCGGATACAATATTTATCTTAAATTCTGACATTTCATTTGTTAAATAACTTGATATTTTGATATCATCAATCGTATATTTTATTTCATTTATTTGCTTCTTGTATTCTGTTTTATAGTATACCAAATTTATATATTTAAAAATTTTTATTTCCGCTTCAGAATCTAATTTATTTTCAGACCTCCTTTGTAAATGATAATTATATATTTTTAAAAAATAATAATCATCTACTATAAATTTGTTAAATTTAATACATTCTAAAATTAATTCAAATTGTTTATCATTTATCAAATAATAAAGTGATGCACATAAATAATTAGATATATTTTCTAAATTTTTTAATTCAGAAATATATAATTTTATTTCCTCCATACTTTCTTTCATTTCAAAATAAGTTATATTAAAAATATTTATAATATTTAATATATTCTTTAAAATAGAATTATCTAATAATTGATTCATATTTAAATTGTTTAAATAATCCAAAAAATGAAAGTAAAACTTTATTTTATGTTCATCTTTTAGGTAATTAAATATTATTATATTTTTAAATAAATTATAATATTTATTATTATTTAACATTTGATTATAAAATTCAGAATCATACTTTTCATATAATTTATCTATAATATTATAATAAATATCATAACTTAATTCATTTAATATAAGTTTCTTTATATTATTATTTTTATCTAGTTTTGATATTTTGGTTAAAAAGCCAGATAATTTATTAATAAAATTACCATATTCATTTTTATTTTTTGGAAGTTCATTTTTAATATTGTCACTAATAATATAAATATGATCACAGTTACAATACAAATTTAATTTTAAAAAAGAAAAAATCCAATCATTATAATATCCTTTATTAAAGAAATCAAGTATACTTTTCTCAATATCATTCTTGAATTTATTAACATAACTATTCAGATAATTATTAGATAAATAGTTTTCAATATAATTACTATTATAATTATAAAATTTATTTCTTAAATATTTAATAGATGATAGGTCATCAATTATTTGCTCTTTTGATAAAATATTAATAGTTTTATAGTTAATTAAATCTAAGTTTCCTAAATATGTTTGCTCGTATATTTTCCATGGATTTTCATAGATTGACACAACATTAGAATTAGATGTATAAATGATATTCTGCATTTGAAAAATAAATATTTTAAGATAAAATATTTGTTTTTCAATTATTTTATCAATTAAAATTGATAAAATAATATAAAGAAAGCCACATATAATTATTAAATATGGATAGTTCACAATTTATAAGTAATTTAAATGAATTAATATTAAAATATAACTATATTAATGGAGAGTTAAAATTAGGATCTTTAAAGGACAACTTCTTTAATTATAACATTAATAATTATGAAAAGTTTTATAACTTTTTAGAAAATAAATATAAAAAGACTGTAAGTGAATCAAAAATATATTATTATTATAATATGTTTTTAATTTCTAAAAATGAAAATTCACATGTATGTTTTCAATATAATAACTTACACATGAATTATTTTACTCCAATAAAAAATAAATATTCGTTAAGATTTAGAAATAATGATTTTAATAAGATTGATACTATTTATTTCCCCACACTTGAAAAGTATGATAATGAAGAACATAATAAAATTGTTACATTTGAAGTCAAATATAAAAATTCCATAATATATGTTAATTTCATAAATATTAATGAAAATATAAATAGCATTACTTTTAAATTTTATATTGATAAAAATAATATTCATAACTTTAAACAAAATTTATCATTTATATTATCCAAATTTTATTTTGAAAAAGTTACTTTTAATTAATTTATAAATGAAAATATAACTTTAGATATTATTAAAATATTAAATAAAGTTAATGCTTGTATAAATACATTTAACAATGTTGTATTGTCACTGTAAAACTTAGGTATAACTTTTCCTATATAATATTGCGTTTTAGGATATACTAATAAAATATATAGACAAAACATTAATATTGGTTGTTTTATTCCATTATAAATTGATTTATATAAATTAGATCTATTTTCTAACACTATTTTTTTTTTTGATTCCTTTTCACTCTCTTGATTTTGTTTTTGCTGAATTTCCTTTAATTGCTTTAGCTCTTCCAACTGTTTTAATTGAAGATTTTTTAAATTTTCAAGATTTGAAATATTTTTTTGATTTTCAAATATTTCACTATCAGAAATATTATTAGCTTTTCCATTATCTAACTCTTCTTGAATATTGGAACTTAACTCTTGCATATTATTTAAATCATCTACATTAGTTGACATTTCAGTGTCCATATTATATTAACAAACTAATATAATATCGATATTTTTACGAAAAACTTTCTTTCTAAATATTTTTATAAATTTCTATTTAAAAGCTGATATTTTGTATAAGTTTTTTTTGTTGATTCAAATCTATCTTCATTTCTTAACTTGTCATGTATTTTTAATAAATTTATTAAATCTTCTTTTCTAATTTCATAAAAACTATTTTCATTATATGGACTAATTACAATACCATGACCTTTCACAAAACCTTGACCTAAACGAGTTAATGGTTCATTCACATTATCTTCTGATGATGAATCATATGCTATTTTCAACTTAAAGTCAAAATATGTTTTATCAACTGTACCATATTTACTATCTGATAATATGTTAGGCATGTTACAATCATTCCTCCATTTATTAAATGGATCAATAATCTTGTACGTATTGTCAAAGAATATATCTGTAAATTTATTGTCATTAATGTAAACACCTGTATGATATTTGTTATTCATCAATAGTCCTAAAATATCTTTTAAATTACATGATGTATTTTGATCTCCATCTAAATTATCTTCAGATATTTGTGTTTTAAATAAGACTACTTTACCATAAATTAACTCCTTATCAAAAGTTAAAGATGATGCTAATATATTATAATCTAACTTATTTAAATTGTCATCTGTATTTGGCATTTTAAACATTACCTGATAAATATATTCCTTATCGTCTTTAAATTCATAACAATCTTTTACATTTATCATTCGCTCATCAGCTCCCATAAATTTAACACTTTCAGTCATAAACTCCTCTGCATTTTCAACTTTTTTTACTTCGCAATATTCTGATATTAATTCACATGATTTCTCTAAATTTAAATAATTTGTTTTTAAATTTAAGTAATTCATATAATTATCTTTTGTAAAGTTTGGTTCATCTTGTGAAACCAACTTATTTTCATCAAATTCATTAACGTCAATTAAAATAATCTCAAAACTATTCATAAATAGATATATAGCTACATTTTTAAATAACATTCATAATTTTATTATTCAATTTTACAAAATAATTATCTTAATAATTATATGTTAAACAATTATGTCAATTTTTTAAAATGGTTTAATCTTCAATTTAATGGTGGTGGAGATAAAATATTATGGAATACTTTAACTCATAATGGTGTTTTATTTCCACCTGAATATGAATATAAAAAAATACCTATAATATTTGAAGGTAAAGATATAATTTTAAATAAAGAAGCAGAGGAAGCTTTATTATTTTATACAAAATATTTTAATACCGAATATATAAAAAGTAATCGTTTTACTAAAAACTTTTGGCGTGATTTTAAAAAACTTTTAAAAATTGACCAAAAATTAAATGACATTTCAGAAATAGATCTTAAACATTTTATTGAGTACCAAAATAAATTGCAATTGAAAAAGTCTGAAATAACAAAAGAAGAGAAAATTCTAGAAAAAGAAAAAAGTATGAAGGAAGAAGAAGAATTTAAAATTGCTTTTGTAGATGGAAAGGAGCAACCGGTAGGTAATTTTAGAATTGAGCCTCCTGGTATTTTTTTAGGCAGAGGTTGTCATCCTAAATTAGGCAGAATTAAAAAGAGAATATATCCTGAAGATATAACAATTAATATAGGTTCTGGAGAAAAAATACCAAATACTATAAATGGAAGACGATGGAAAGAAATAATTCATGACAAAACTGTATTATGGCTAGCATCATGGAAAGATGATATTACTGAAAAGACAAAATATGTAAGATTAGGTGATAAATCAGATTTTAAGTCTGAAAGCGACAAAAACAAATTTGAGCTAGCTAGAAAACTAAAAAAAAAAATTTCTGAAATTAAAAAATATAATGAAAGTAATTTAATAAATGATAATATGAAAGTTAGGCAATTAGCAACTGCATTATATTTTGTAGAAAATTTTTCATTAAGAGTAGGAAATGAAAAGAGTAAAGATGAAGCAGATACTGTAGGAGTTTCATCTTTAAGAGTTGAACATATAAATTTGTTAGATAACAACAAAATAAAACTAGATTTTTTAGGAAAAGACTCAGTTAGATATGTTAATAAAATTGAGGTAACTGATCAAATATACGAAAATTTGAAATATTTCTCACAAAATAAAAATAAAAAAGAAGATTTATTTGATAAAATTACTCCAAGTGACTTAAATAATTATTTACAAGATTTTATGAAAAATTTAACATCTAAAGTTTTTAGAACTATGAATGCTAGTAAATTGTTTCAAAGAGAAATAAATAAAATTAATAACAAGTTTCAAGATGTTACCGAAGATAATGACAAAATCAACTTATTATTAAATGAATTTAATAAAGCAAATGCTAAAGTCGCTTTGTTATGTAATCATCAAAAAAATATTAATAAAAATTATAAAGACTCTTTAATAAAAATTAATGACAGAATAAAATTGCTTAAAAGAAAAAGAAGAGACTATGAACATAAAAAAGCGTTATTAAAAGAAAAAAATAAAGATACAAAAGTTGTTAAAAAGAAATTAATGAAAGTAGAACTTTTATTAAAAACTATTAAATCAAAAAAAAACTTAAAAATAGAGATGAAAAATGTATCTTTGGGAACATCAAAAGTTAATTATATAGATCCAAGAATTACTATTTCATTTATGAAAAGACATAATATTGATATAAATAAATTATTTACAAAAGCATTACAAGAGAAATTTAATTGGGCTTTAGAAGTAGATGAAAATTATATATTTTAATTTATAACAAAACAAAATGTTCCTCTATTTCTTTTTTAACTTGTTCTAATATTGGTTTTGTCTCTTCTTCATTTTTTGCATCATTTGCCTTGTATAAAACTTGCATTTCACATTTCTTCTGATGAGGAGGGTAATTATAAAATTCATATATCATATTTTCAAATTTTGAAAATATATTGTTTAATTTTAAACAACATATTTCTATATTATGTATACACATATATGATAGAAATATTTTATTTTTATGTATTTTAATATCTTAAATGATGGAATTATGAAATCCATTTATAGTAAGACCAGCAGCATTACGATGACCTCCTCCACCTAAGATTTTAACAACCTTACTTACATCTGCTTTGGTATCAGTTGAACGTAGACTGAATTTAGTAACATCTTTTCTGTCGTCATAATTATAAGCCACACAAAAATCACAGTCACTTTCGGACACGATTTTATTAGCAACTTCGTTTTTTAATAAATTTGTGTTTACATAAGCAATTTTAAATTCTTTATTATCTATTTTTTGAAGTTTTATATTTTTAGAGTAACTAATTAAGTTAACCAAACTATTTTGGTAGCTTTGGAGTATCTTGCCTTTTTCTATTAATTCTTCTAGGTACTCAGGATCTTCTAACCTTTCCCATTCTTTAAAATTAAATCTAATTTCATTTAGTGCTATAGTAAATGGTTTTGTTTCAGGATATTTAAATTGCCATAAATCATAATCTTCAATATATTTTATAAATTGTGGTATCTTCTTTTTAGGGAAAAAATATTTCCAAGTTAAATATGCTCCACAATGAGACTGATCAAATTTTTTATACTTATCATCAATTTCTGTTAATTTTTCACAAGCAGTTTTATGGTGATCAATATTTATAAAAAATTTATTATCTTTAATTAATTTCACAGTTGTATCGTGGTCAAATGAAAAGTCGCAAACAAATAGATTAGAATTTTTTATTTTAGGAATTGAGTCATTATAGGATAGTGGTATGTAAGTACAGTTATCTCCCATGTGCTTCCATCCAATGTATGCAGAAGTAAACCCATCAAGACATGATTTGTGATAAATTAGATAATTATTCATTAAAATAATATAAATATTATTTATAGATAAAGTTATATTAATTTCATTTTTTTTATTTACATATTATATGTATACAATAGATGGCAGATATGTAAAAAATGTGTATATAGAAAAATTTGATAATAATATAAATAATTTAATAATAAATAAAATTAATCAAGATAACAAGATAGATGATGTAATGTTAAATAATTTAAGAAATAAAATGAATAAAAATAAACAAACACTTAATAAAAGTGAGGTGTCAATTAACGAACTAAATAAAAAAATAGAAAATGTTTATTATTGGACTTCAAATAAATTTGATCAATTAATGAATAAAATTGATACATTAAAAAAAAATACAGATGATTACAATCAATATAGATATTCAAAAATTGAATCAAGAGTTAACGATATGGTAAATTTTTTGGGAATAAATTTAAGTGGTGAATGGAAAAAAAGGGATATAAATAGTTTTGATTGGATAAATTTATCAAACAATAACAATATTTTAAATATCGATATTAATAAGCCTAAATACAATTCAAGTTTAAAATTTAAAATTGTACTGAAGTTAGAAATCGATAAAAGTTCAGATCTTGAAGTTTCTGATGTACCCTCATCATTTACTACAACACCAGCTGCATATGATGATGCAAATAACTATTCAGAATTTGACAAGGATTATGATAAGATGAAAGAAGATAGATCTAATTTATTGGATTTAACAATAGAAGATTTAGAAAGTAAATTACAAATAATAGAATATCATATAAATAAGTTATCAGATGAATTAAATAGAAATGTATTTAATATGGATAATATTTATGATATTAAAAATACAGTTTCAGAACTTGGAGAAACATTAAAATATGACGACAATGCAATGATAAAAATTGATAAATTAAATGATCTTCTATCAAAATTTTTCCCTATAGAATCATTTGAAGGCTTTAATAATGACGAAATTTTAGATATGAGAGATATTGAAGAAAAATGTATATTAAATAATATCCCTCAACAAATTAATGTTGTTGAAAATGACTCAAAAAGCTTAAAAATAGATTTTAATAAGATTTGTGATATAAAAATATTAGATATTGAATTTATGTCTAAAAAAAATTATGAAGTAAATGATGAAAAATATAAAATGCCAAAAGATGAACTTGATGAACATTTTACTAACAGAAATATAGATATTGAAAATATGGATAATTCTGCAAGTGCTGATGTAGGAACTTTACATGGTAAATCTGCCTCACCAAGCACTTACAAAAGTAATAAAGTAACATTAGTTAAAGAAATTTTTATTAATATAAAAAAAAATAAAACTTCATTTCATAATTTGAAAGAAGAAATAAAAGAAGTGAATGCAAATTTAAATTATATCTATAAATTAAATGAATTAACTTCAAAAAGTCAGGAATTAAATAAAGTAAATATTGATACAAATAAAGCAAGCATTGAAGAGTCCAATAATTACATTAAGACTGTAGAAGATAAAGTCACATCAAATAATAGAAATATAGATTTGATTAATGACTATTTAAATAATATTAAGGATGAAAATGTTTTTAAGCAAAGGTTATATGAAATAGGTATTCCAATATTGGAATATCCATTAATGATAAAAGAATATGGTACTAATAAAGTGTCAAATCGTTTTCAATTAATTAAATAAAATATTTTAATTTGTTTTATTTAATTGATGTCTTATTTTATTAAAAATAATAGAAAAGTAATAAAATACTATCATTATAAAAAGACAAACATATGAGCAAGATTTATCTGTATTTTCATTAGGTAGAATTATATCTGTACTATTTTGAATTGTTAAATTATTATTATTTATTTCATTAATAGGCAAATTTTCATTTAAAATGTCATTACTTAATAGACATTCATTATTTTCATCCAAAATATTATTATTATTATCTATTTCATTACATTCATCTAAAGTATTAGTTATTTTATTATCCAATAATATTTCATTATTAATTTTATTTCTTTTTAAAATACGTCTCTTTAAAAAATTTGGCTTTTTAAATGAATGACGTATTCTTGATATTATTTTCATTTATTTAAATAATATAAACAAAAATAATTTTATTATCAATTTTTTTAATAAATAATATCATATATTAGTATATATGACAATCAAATGTTTTACAATTGCAACACATATTGACGGATATTATGACATATTATTGCAATCATGTTTAAGAAATAATATAAATTTAGATGTTTTAGGTAAAGGGGAAAAATATATAAATCATTTATTTAAAACATACAAAACAATTGAATATTTAAAAATGCATCCGGATGATCAAATTGTTTTATTTTTTGACGGTTATGATTCTATAATATTAGAGGATTTAAGTATTATTGAAAAAAAATTTTTGAAACTAAGAGTTCCATTTTTATTTTCTAATGATGCAAGTTATAGTTTTTATAAAAACTTACTATTAAAATTTTTTATCAAATTTAATTCAACTAATAACTTTATGTTTAATAATTTACTGAAAGTAAGTAGGCCATGTTATATAAGTAACAATTATGTTTATATTAATTCAGGGTTATTTATTGGCTATACAAAATATTTAATAAAAATATTTGAAACATCATTAAAATTTATAAGTTCTTATAATTATGACTCAAATCAAAGATTGCTACAAGATATGTGTAATAATAATAATAATAACAGCAAATTTTATGTTGACTATAAGAATATTATTTTTAGAAATTTTTCAGATAGAGATGTTATAACATTAAAAAATGATAAAGTATATATTAATGGTAAAATAAGTAGTATAATTTCAAAACCAGCTCTTGGAGATTTAGGAAAAATTGCATCATATTTAAAATATAACATAAATTTTGTTAAAAAAAGAAATTTATTGTATTATTACTTATATGGATCTAATAGAAGAACTGTATTATTTGTTTATTTTACAAACCTTTTACTTTTAGTTATAACTATTTATCTTCTAAAATTTAGATATAAATTAACTTAAGGTATTTAGATTTAGCTGATTTTTTATATCTTTTAATTGAGCTTGATTAATACATGTCATTTGTTGATTACCAACTAAATTATCATCTACTCCATCGCCATCCAAATCTTTATTTTCTGAATTACTATTTAATATTTTAGATGTATCTGTTAAACAAATTTCATTTAATAATATTCTTTTATTATTTGGATCTGTAGAAAATAAATCAGTTACATAATTTGTATCATTTATCTTAATATTATCTTTAACTATTGTAGGCAAGTTATTACTTGCTGTATAACTTGTTTGTAAATAATCTCTAATTTCAGTATTTAATTGTTCTAAATCTTCAGGTTTAGAAAATTGAGCACCATTTAAAATGTTATTCACATCATTTTTACTCATAAATTGGCTTAGTTTATTAGAAAATTCATCTTTTTTAACATAATTATATAAATCTCCTAATGTTGCATTTTTTAAACCATTAATTAAGTCTTTTAAATCATTTTTTGTAGCTGGATCTTGATAATTAATATAAGTAGAGTCCTGTGAAGATGGTAAATTATCAAAACTTTCATATATTTTTCTTTTATTTATATATCTACCATTGATAGTATACATATATATTATCAACATATTTTTTATATATATATTGATAATTTTAATTAATTAATTAATTATGCAGTAGATTCAGGTATATTTATTGAACTTGATACAGCTATATTTATAGAATTTGAATCAGAAATAGTTGTTGATCCTTTTAGTAAAGATATTAATTCATTAGAATTTTTAAATTTTATTTTTAGCCTAGTTTCTTCGTTTCTTTCTGGAACTGAACGTAATATCATTGAATCTTTATTTTCAGCTGACTTTATTTTATTAAAATCAGGATCATTTTTGTTAATATTTTTTGAACCACCTCCATCTAGACTTTGTTTAGATGATAATGTAATATTTCCTGTAGAAATAACTGTAGATGATATATTATCACCTGATATCTTAAAGCATTTTGTATTTTTTTGTGGTGTTTTTAAATCATATAATGTAAGAAAATTATTTAAAATCGAGTTTATTTCTTGTTTACTTTCCTTTTTTAAATTTGAATTTTTTTCATTTTGAATTTTTATTATATCTTCATCACTAAATTCATAAGTATCTATTTCTTCTATTGCTTCTTCTGCTGTCTCCGCTGCTGGTGGTACTGGTGGTGGTACTGCCGCCTCCGCTTCTGCTGGTGCTTGTTGTTCTTTTGTTTCTACTACTTGTACTGCCGCCTCCGCTGCTGCTGGTGGTGCTGATGATTCTCTTGGTTCTACCGCCTCCGCTGCTGCTGGTGGTGCTGATGATT
>MDTG01221650.1_pt1 | contig 13682 bp, 9 predicted proteins | sample 811421 | NCBI WGS metagenome assembly MDTG01 (sample SAMN05326645, study PRJNA326480) | marine metagenome | isolation source: seawater | place: Pacific Ocean: South East | collected 2011 | reverse complement strand
CGACCACCAAGGTGTGTTCGAATTCTCCGAGGTGTTCTTATTATCCCCAGATACCCTTTCCAGCTCCTGGTCTGCAGCGCGCAGTTCCGCTATGCGGCGCTTTCCGATCCACTCCTGCAAGGCGGCCCAATCGGGGTAGTCACCGTAAAGCCCCAGTATTTGGTTGGCTTGGTCGTAGATCCAACCCTCGTCGCCACACGCGGCTTCCCAAACGGCCTCCCACGGCGCGCCCTTGGCCACCCCACACAGTTTTACAATCTCACGGGACAGGTTTTTGTCCCACTCGGCACCGGCATTGGAAATTTTTTCGAGGATCACCTTCCACAGCTCTTGCGGGAGGTGGTTGATTGGTGCATTGCCGCCCGCGGCCGTTGGCGCGACGCGCAGATGCGCCAGACTGGGAAGAGGCATGTGCGTTTCGTTCCGTGGTCCCTGACGGGTAGATGGCAGCAACGCGTTTATCGCTGCTGTGCCACGGGGTGGACTTGCAACTGGTATCTGGTATTGGTGCGATCGCGACATGGAACCGATTGTTGGCATCGAAGACTGGCACGAGCTGGCGTCCTTTGTTGATGCGCCTCCCAAAAAGCCCGTTGTCGTGCAGTTTGGCACGGAGGCATGCAAGCTGTGTCCCGAGGCGTCGGAGCGGCTCAGCAAACTCGCAAAATTGTACGACTTTGAGTGGCACTACATGGACGCAACTGTCAGCCAGCTGGCAGAGGAGTTGCAGGTGACCAAGCTGCCGGCGGTGCTGGTGTTTCACTCAACTGACCGGTACAAGCTGTACCAGCAGCTGCGCGGCAACGAGGTGGACCGTGCCATCCACGCACAGTGTCAGATGCGACTTGTGCTCGATGCGGACTTTTAAAGTAAGAGTGACACGCCATAAGTGTGCACTACCACGTATCGTATTAAACACCTGTGGAGTTTCCCATGTCCGTGCGTCGAGCGTGCCACTCCGCGCGCGCACCCCAAAGCGGTGTGGCGGGCACGCTGCAAGGCCCGGCAATCGACCTCAAGCCAGAGTACCAAACCACGGTCACGGGCATGCTGGCCGAGGGCATGGCCAAATTGTCCGTAGAGGCTGCCCCGGCCATGACCCAAAAGCTCCTCCATAAGTACATTATGCTCGAATCGTTTTGCGACGCGTTTGACCCGCCCGTGAAGGAGATAGAAAAGGGCGAAGAGAAGACGCGCTTTCCCATCAAAGCTTTCCACACCGGCTCCGAAGCGAGGGCAGCCGTGATGAAAATCCAAAAGTGGGTCAAGGTTGGTGGAAAGAACAACATGGCACCAAGGGACGTGCAGGAGTTGCTGAATATCCCGTGGCCGTACACCTTTGCCTACAATGCGGCCGAGAACGCCTTCCCCGGCGAGCGTGTGGGGATTGTCTTCGACGGCGACAACTATGAGCCCCATTCGGCCCCCTTCTCAAAGCTCATTGCCGACCTGATCAGTGAGGACTTCTTGGTGGTGGCCGTGAAGGACCAAGCCAAGGTGTCGGGCGGCTTCCACAACGGCTGGATCGAGCTTGCAAGGAAGCATCCCAACTTTTTGATGGCCGTTGTGAACAACAAGGAGGAGTTGAGCGAGAATGCCGACGCCTTCGTGTACTTGGGAAGCACGTACAAGAGCGAGGCGAGCGGCTTCGACTACCGCTACAAGCCCAACGAACAGCCAACTCAAGGCTACTCGGAGATTAAGGCAAAAGAGGACAACCCCGAGCTTTACAGGGTGACAGAGATTCGGAACGGCCTTGTAAGAATCTTCAAAAAGCGCGCGCCATAACTAGACAGGGTGTGTGCATATAAGTAAGCGTGTGGGTGAGGCGATATTTGCGTAATGCACGAGGCCCAGTTTGGGTTGCTCGTGAGCGTGGCCATCTCTTTGTTTTTTGCATTGATTGGCCACGTGACCGTTTGCGCGGAGCTGCACAATTGCGTGGACAAGGGCACGTGCTACAGTCTAAACTCGGGCTCGGTGCTGGACCCCTCGTGCTCCTTCCGCACGACGGTCACGCCCGCCGGGTATGCGCTACTCAATGCGTCGGTGCAGTACGACGCGATGCAGCGCTTGAATCGCGGCGTGTGCAGTCCAGGGCTACGCCAGCAGGTCGACTCGGTGACGGGCGACATGACATGCACGCGGAAGCGGTCGTGGCCGAGTGCGCTCATCGAAGAGATTGGCGACCCCAATGGCGCCACCGACCACGAGCGCTACTGCGGTAAATGGATCGATGCGGGCTCGATCGCGTACGGGGAAGAGATGTGGGCGTGGTACGACGCGAAGGAGACGGAGAACGACGTGGACAACGTCGTGCGCGCGCGCGGCGCCGCGCGCATGGCGGCGACGGACCTAGGTAAGTTCCGCGCCAGCTGCCGCAGCATGGTCGCGTCCAACTCGGCGGGCGCCTCGGCCAAGCAGGCATACGATCTGCTCTCACCGGGACTCGATGCCAACTCGCTGGACATGGCGCTTGAGAGCGTGGGATTTCTCGCCTCGCATTACTGCGACGCACCCGCGCTCGTGGGCGTGGGCATAGGCACTTACGACGACTGGTTCACTGCGAAGGTGGTCGCCGGGACAGTGCTTTCGACGCAATCGCTTCGGAATGCGCTGTACGTGGTGGGAGAGACGCGCGCGGTGCGCGACGAGGCAGTCGCATACGCGAATGCGATGAGCGAGTTCCTATACACGGCAATGGAGCCCACCACTCAGGATCAAGCAAAGGCCGTGCTACGCGGCACGTACCGGGGCACGTGGATCGTGGGGTACTTAGGACCTTCCATGAACGTCGCATACGACGCACACAACGGTCCGCTCGAGCGCTTCGTGGCAGCATATGCCGCACAGGGCTCTGCCAAGGCGCAATCGTACGTCAAGGGCGTAGCGGCGGTCTGCTCACTTGCGGCGCAATCGATGGTTGTGGCCGAGACAGGCCAGATGCTGCCAGCCTACTTTCGACCCAAGATGGCACATGCAAGCGCAACGCGCCCACACACCACTAAAACCGGTGCGGCCGCTCTTGGGCGACTTGTGCCACCCGACGAGGAACACGACGCTGTAACCGAGGAGACGCTTCTGAACGCGTCGACCGTGCGCCTATCGGCGCTGTCCGCGCTTGCGTCGGCCGACCGCACGAGCGCGCGCGAAGTGTGCCTCTCCGCCGCCAAGCGCGTCTTTCCCGACGAATTTGACCGCATCGCTTTCAATGCGCTGGTGACTCCAAGACTGTACGAGCGGCTGGGACTACTCGCGGACGAGATCCGTGAGGCGACGGCCGCCACGCTGAATCAGGACACGATCGGCAGCATCTTTGCCAACAATGCCGACCGATTAGCCGCGCGCAACAAGATCCTCGCGACAAAGGTGCGCATTGCCGGCGCGCCGCGCGGCACATGGGCTGGTATCGACCGAGAGTTTCGGCGTCCAGACATAACGTCGGACGACTCAGCGCTCACAATCATTGTCAAGCAGGCACGCGCCGTCTATCTCGACAGGCTGTTGCCCGTGGTGACGAACGCAAACATTTGCGAGCACCCGGCGCTCTATGCAGGCGTGTCGCGCAACGCGTACCTGTTGCTCACGTCCGGGTCGGCGTGTTCGATGATCCTTCCCGGACTAATCGTGCCCCCCTTTGCGGACGAGCGATACGACGACGCCTCTCTGGTCACGCGGATCGGATTTGTCATGGCGCACGAGTTCATGCACGTCACGGCATACCGAAGTCAGTGGAACGAAGCGTACGCGCAAACGCTGATGAGTAATTACCCGGAGTCGACATACGTGGAGGCAGTGGCCGACATCGGCGCGGCGGCATCGATGATGCGCTTTGCCTACGTGACGAACGAGACGACCTGCGCGTCAGTCTCGCAGCTCTTCTGTGGGCGGGTGGGTTGGATGCCGCCCTTGTGGACCGACCCGGAACCGCCATGGCACCCACCCACCAATGTGCGCGGAGACAATGTATGCGCGTTCCTTAGAACGTATTTTACACGCTAGTCCTTTATTGATTGTTTGGTGATTACAGAAGCGCAAAACACATGTCGGCCAGAGAGCACGCGTCGCGCCGTGCCGACGCGGCTGCCGCGGCAGCCGCGTCGGACATGGTACCAATCAATGCCAAGCGCGCCCCCAAGCGCTCCATCACGCGCCCTAGCTCCAGGATTACATCCCTTGCTCCGCTCACCGCGGTGGGAGGTATGCCCGACTTTGTCACGGCAGACGAGTCCGCAAGCGGCATAGAGGCCCTTGAGGCGGGCAACGGTGTTGCGAGCCGGGCGCCCGCGGAGCCGCCCGGCCCACTACCACGCGACAAAAACGGACAGCTGCCCCTGCTGCAGCGTCGCGCGGGCATTGATGCCGACGAGGTGTTTGGGTCACAGGAGCATGCACTCTCGTCTTACCTGAAGCTGCACCCCGTGCTGAGCCTTGAGAGCACAAGCTTCCAGACTCTGCAACTCGTGGCCAACCTGGTGGAGGGAACGTCGATACCCACCCGGGAGCTCGAGATCGTGCCCAAGTCGCACGACGATGCGTATCTGCGCAGTCCCAACCTTGCGATAGGCGAGCGCGCGTGCTGCCTGGGCGACCGATGCATCTGCGTGTGGCTCGCGCGCTGGCGCTACGGAGACGACACCGACATGGCCTTCATCGGCACGGAGTTCCTGTTGCCGTCGCAGGCGGCCGAGTTCAAGAAGACGGGAAAGCTTCCGCACACCAATGGAAAGTGTCTTGTGTGCAGCCGGTATGTGCACACCTACATCTACAAGTGCGCGCGCGCCGACCCGACATTCAAGCCGGATGCGTGTATCCCGCTGCAGGCCTACGGCAACGCTCTCGGGGTTGAAGCGGGAAAAAACGTGCCCACGCACGCAAGCGTGGCCAATGACACGGACGGCTACCGCCAGGAAGCGCTACTCTTTGTGGACGAGCAGTGGGCCGACACGGCGGCGGCGCGCGGCGGCATGGCGTCGCTGATGTGGCGGCCGTGCGTCAAGTTTGACTCGAGCCACTACGAGTACGTCAAGGATCCCAACGGCGTCCCACGCCTTCTGCAAAGCAACGTGGGAGCAGCAGACGAGTCTCCAATGTCGCATTTTTACCAGCCGGCAACGGGCCAAGCGAGGCACCCGTTGTCGGCGAGCTCGCCAATGCCTGCACCTCCATCCCCTCCCTCTCCAGCATGATGAAGTGCAGTCGCAGCGTCTTCGAGCCAACAATGCCTCCCATGTATGCCGACTTTGAGGCCATGGGCATGGTCGGAGCGATGAGCCGGTTGGTGGCACGTCTCCGCCCACTCGTCAGTTCTTTTGCGTTTCCGGCATGGCTGTGGTCGCTGGATTTCGCGCATGCCGTGTCCGCGTGCTCTGCCCATTCTGACATGCCGGGCCTCATCGATAGGATGCATCGTGCTACGGAAGCACTTGGAGGTGGCACAAACGACCCTAAATACACGCAATCGCGCGCACCCACGGCCTCACAGCAGGCGGCCACCGCACGGCTTCACTTTGGGGAAATGCTCGAGGCGCTCGCGGTGAGCACGGCAAGCGCGCTCGTGCCGCTGGAGGAGGTACCAGGGGCAAGCGTGGACCAGGCGTCGCTTGCGATGCTATACTACGACGCTTACTGCGTCGCGGTCTGGACGTCGGCACACGCTGAGTACCTCGCGACCGTTCAAGACCTATTGGGCGGACGCGAGGCCACGGAAGAACAGGTGCGTTCGCTCATGGTGCCATCGCCTGACCTGTACACAGTGACCAACCTAAGCCACCTGGTGCACCTCGGTCCACTGAATGATCGGGCTGCCTCGCCGCGCTGCTGTGCCAAGTCGGCGCAGTCGTTGCTCGCCATCTTGGCGCGCGTCACCAATGCAGGCTCGCGCGGATGGGAAACCACGCTGATGGCAGCCGCCAAGGAGTCCGATGGCGCCGTGCGCGTGTGCACACAGTCCATTGTGGTGGCGCTTTCGGGCATGCATCCGGCCATCCACCCCGCTGCCCGCCGGTCGTGGCGCGCGCGGTTTGTAATGTTGCGCGCGATGCGCGTGCAGACAACTCAGGACTTCAAGGACCTCGTACGCCTGGCCCCGGTCGCCATGAAGGAGACGATCCGCCTGCATCTTGCGGCGGTATTTGTGCTCGACTGCGCGACGCTCGAGGCGCTGCGGCACAAGCGCCAACCCACGGGCCAGCTCGGCATTCCGCCGCTCGCACTTCCGCACCCGTCGCTTGCCGCGGCCATGCACCGCATGGCCGACGCGGGGGAGCACATGGTGACGTCGCGCGAGTCGGCCGCCGCTTCGATCCAGCGCCACCTGGTCAGCGAGCCGCGCTCGCGCAAGAAGTCGACGTCAAGCACGGGCGCGCGTCACGCCCGTGAGCTACAGGTTGAGACGCTGAGCTACTGCACGTCGTGGTTGGGCGGTCGCTCCGGGCCACTTGGCACGACGGTGCGCTCGGGGGTGCAGGTGGTGAGCGGTCTGATGTCGGCGTCTTACCGTTCCATCTTCATCCCCTGGTGGCTGCATGGCAACCACCACGGCCATCGCGCGTCGCGCCTCGACTCGGCGCAGTACGCGGCGCTGCACAACCGCTCCGCCGCGCACCGTATGTGTACGCTACTGTCGGACGAGGACTTTTGGTTTGCCGAGCGCGTGGCCATTGGCGCTCCCGACGCGTCGCTCCTCACCGTAAGCGAAGCGTGCGCTCTGCTCGGCATTTGCCGCTCCGAGAATGAGCCACCCGGTGTGCCGTGCGCCGCGTCGAGTCGCGCAGTACAGGAGGCGGAATCCGAAGTAATGGAACTGTCGGCGCGCGACGCAGCGCTGCTGTTTGCGTTTGCGCGCATCGCGAGTCTGCGAGCAACCATGCTTTCTTACGACCTCGGCGAGGGCACGCGCCGCCGACAGGCACTCGCCATCTGCCAACGGCTCATGCTGCCACTCGCACCAGGCGAGGACCCATGCGAGGCGGTGTGCACACGCCTGCCGCAGCACGCCAGCACGCTCTACTGTTGCTCCGAGTGCCGGCGCGTCGTCAACTCGGTGCAGGACAACACGGGAAAGGACCAGCCGTTCAACGAACTTGGCCTGTCGGCAAGCATGCTGTCCATGGACGGCGATCTGTGTGACTGGCACATGCGCTGCGCCAAGCGCAGCTCGGCCGCGCTGCGCACAGCAGTGGCACTTGAGGCGGCGGCCAAAACGCTGGAGCTCGAGCGGCTCGACCCGGTGTCCAATCCGCTCCTGCCCAACGACCTCAAGCCCGCGACCATCGTGTCTACCATGTGCAAGACCGGCAAGCGCAAGGGCAGACCGGGTGATGCAGCCTCGACGACCGCCACGGCGCTACGCGATTCATCCTCCGAGGTCGCAAAGTTTCGACGCGACCTCAAATCGTGTTTTGAGCAGGAACAGGAAACTACGAGCTGTGGAGACGTGCCCCTTGTGCGCGTGCCCATCCTGGGTCGTGCCATCCGCATTTTTGGCAACTGGTACGCGCTGTGCAGCATGTGCGGAGCGCTCTCGCGCGTGACGCCTGCCTCGCGCTTTCAGGGCGACATATGTTGCATGCATTGTGACTTTGCCATGCTCGCGGGAAAGGAGGCCGCCGAGGAGATGCGCAACGCGCTCCCGCGCCCGCCGCCACCCGCCTGCCGCTTCTGCCACAAGGTCGAGCCTGAAAATGGCACGGGTATGAAGTGGAAGCGTGTGGATGCGCCGGAGGACACGGGTGGGCACAACGCATGCGTGCCACCCCCGCTACGCGTATGCTATTATTGCCCGACCCATTACCGCGCGTGGCTCGTCAACGCGCACAAGACCATGAGCACCACCGACATCATCTCGCACCTGGTCGCGCGCGCACGTCCCATCTTTGGTGCCAGCGCCGAGGCCAAGAACGGTGCAACTAAGAAGCGATTGGTGGCCAACGGCGAGGAAGGAGAAAGGCCGCCGCCTAAGAAACAGAGCGCCGCGTCAAAACGCAAGTCGGCACTTACGCGCGTCATTGCCAAAAACAATCGTAATCGCCGCCTCAATGGGGCACATGCATGAGAGCTGCGTTGTCTAGGGTACTACGGTGCGTTTGGGAACGTGGTAGCGTAAACATAAGAATGGTTGCGTCCGCTCCAAAGGGTGGGTGGGGTGAGGTGTGGAGTGGAAGTGGCCATGTCGGTCCGCGCGCGCGGTCCCGCGCCGGTTTTGCAGACGGCAAATGCCGCGGGCTCACGCTTAGAGGCGGTGCTTGCCGCCGGTATGGCGCGTATGGCGCTGGTGCCCACGGACGGGCTCAAGCGCGGCGCCTCCGACATAACTCCGGCCGATGCGGAACTCGCGTTCCCGCTTGGGGAGCAGCTAGAGAAGGTCGAGCAAGAAAAAGAGGTGCGAGACGCGAGCGTCGGATACTTTACAAAAAAACCCCAGGCTTTCATGCAGTTGCTTGTGGATGAGATGGTCAAGCAAGAGAATACTTTATCGATTAAAGATGAGGACATCTTGCAGCGGGTGGAGCGTATCGCAAAAGCCATCCGCCGAGCCTATCCCGGGATGCGCAGACTGGATCACGAGACACTGCTCAAAAAAATACACAAGTACCGCCTGCAGAAGTTACCCGACCGGGAAGTGGATTGGAAAAATAAAAAGACACCGGTCGTCAGGAAACTGGCTGCGCAAGCCGGGATCACGCCAGAGGAGCTCGATGCGTTCCTTGAAAACCCGCGAGTAGATGTTGACGATCCCAGCGCTGCTTCTCAAAAGGAACTGCAAGCCTTGCTCAAGGAGCTGGACGAGGAGGTCGTCGCAGGATACCCAGTTTGGGTCACGCGGGGACCACTGGCGGCCGACCCACCTTACCCGAAGACCGTAATCCGGATTGAAGGGGGAAAAAAATTTATCACGGATGAGGCGCTCGAGTACGTTTACTGGAACGTGATGCAGCCTGAGCGCATGAACAAAGAAGAAATGCTGACAGTGCTAAGCATGAACAAGGAGAAGCTCAATGAAAAGATCTATTGGATGCGCAGCAGGCTCGGAAAGCTAGGCATCAAGGTTCCGAACCTTATAAAGCCAGAGAACGCAACGCTCAAACTCAATGAGGCCAAGCAGGTGGCGGACGCTGCCACGGACGAGGAGCTCGTGGCCGCCGTGGACGCAATGGTGGAGCGCTGGAAGCAAACTGACGAGCTTCTTCTAACGGCCGCGGACCGCAACCAGGACATCAAGGATCTCGCGGCGAAGCTGACCGTGTTCCAAAACACGATCTATATGGACCTGGCCAAGCGCCACCCCTACTACGCGCGGGGCAAGGACATTCGAGAGCTTTTAAAAGAGCAGGTAGTAATTTCTTAAATTTTCCCACGTCTCATTCGCGTTCGCTCCACACCAACCACCCCGACACGGCAATACCTACGAGACAGAGCCCACACGCCACGAGGTGCGACATGTGCCGGGGCGTGAAAAAAAACAGCGCAATCAGTGCGGGAATGGGCACGGCCGGATCCAGAGCGCCTATAGAGACGCTGAGCAAGACGATCGCCACAAACGGTGGCCACAGGCTGTCGCGATGCGTGTACTCCGTTCGCGTCTCGGGCCACGGCAGCGTGCCCGCCGGGTAGCTGTTGTAGCTGATGGCGATGTTGCAGTTGAGCGCCGTGGCAAAGACGATCCACCCCGTGAATAGGCCGTAGCCCGGCGCAAGCCAGAACAGCGTGCCGTACTGCGGGCCCGGCAAGGTCCATGCGCGTAGCACTGACGTGGCAGCTATCGAAAAGCCCGAAGCGGCAAACAGCAGTCCAAATGACAACCACAGAAAAGCTTCCTTTGTTTTTGAGCGCGAGCCAATGCGAAAGGCGGTGTGCGAGGGATCGGCTTGAGCATTTTCCTTGGCCTGCTGCACCAACTCTTCCGCCTCTCTCTCGGACGTGGAGCCCACCCGAAAAAAGATGGGCCACAGTGAGCACAGGCACAGCGCGATGCCAACGTACGCGCCCGCGCGAAGGTGCTTGTCTTCGCGAAACACCTCAATGGTCGATATGACACCGGCAAACACCAAAAAGACGCCCGAACAAAAAAGCCACGCGGTCAAAAAGATCCAGACCCACTTGTACAGCGAGTAGTTTTCGTTGCGCTTCTTGGTGTGGGTGTAAGCATCGCGAGGCCAAAAGTGACCCGGTGTCCACACCGCCTTGTACCGCTCCGCCACTTCCTGTATCGTAACTCGCTTTCCGAACACGTCCGGCTTTCCGTCCTTCTCACCGCGTGACGCCCAGTTTACCAGCGCGAGGAGAAGCACGCCACCTATGATGCAGAGCCCCCCAAGCGCGGCGCTCACGCTTGTCTTCACCACTGGCTCGGGCGGGGGCTCGATGTTCACCATGGTGGTTTGAAGCGACACCATGACCGCTTTCTCTACGCTTATCTGGTCACCGCAACCTCCGGGCTTATGCACCGGAGGTGGCGAGAAGTCGCTGCACCAGTTTTACAAACGGCACTGACCTTTTGCGAATCGCCGAGCGACACACCTTGATGGGCGTCTTGTGTGTCTTTACGACAGTCTCGGTTGTCCTTTTTAGCGGCTCTGGCGATGCCGGAACCTCCGCGATTTCCTGCGCGCCCGCATCTAAGAAAGCCGATGCGAGGCAAAATAGTCTTGGAGCATCTTTTTTTGGCGCCTCCAGTGTCACTTTTGCCAGCCGGCACAGTCGCGCAAAAGACTCGTTTGGAGTGAAACAGTCGATGCACGCCGCTGCAAATATCTGCCACCGCTTTGACTGGGCAAAGTATAGCAGCGGCGAGTCCGCCTTGTGCTCGTCGCCTTTCGACTCTTCCAGTATGTGCTCGGCCAGCAATTCCGCAAAGCAAAGTGTTGCGGCAGACTTGTTGGCATGCATGGTTGTCAGGAAGTCGTAGCGCGAGTTTGCCGCCACACTCATCAAGGCGTGCGCACCCGTAGAAAGTGCCAGATGAGGAAGGCCGAGGAAAGGCTTGAGGCCATCCGCAATATCGATGAGCGCCGCAAACGCGATCTGCATCTGCAGAGGCGCCGTCGTCATCTGCTGCGTGAAAGTTACAAGAAGCTTGTGCAGGCACGAGCAGAGAAAGGACTCGTTGTTCTGCAGAAACCACGAGGGCAATTCCGCGTGCGCCGACGTCCCAAAGGCCGACACAGCTGCCTTTGAAAACAGGTGGCAAATGTCCGCTGCTAGGGGCCGGATGGGACCGCGCAGGCTGGCTTTGTGCAAAGTATTCGTAAGCGCGCGCGCCACTTCCATCCAACGAATGTCGATTAGCAGGTTTACGGCAACGCCTTCGTTGTGCGTTCCCGCCAGTATCGCATCAAAGAGGTCGTGGTACAGGGCTAAGCGATACAGATTATGCCGCCTCCTTTCCATCGGATGTGTGTGTGTGATGTGTGATTTGCGCGTTGTCATCTCACTTCATCACAAGTCACAATGCTGATTTAAATGATTTGGATCACAGATGCACTGCCCTCACACACGCAACAATTACTGGTACAGACACACACACTTTGTGTTTACTGCCAATTCATTCGCTTTCCGCATTGGTATCGAGTAGTATGGGTTGGTCAGAAGGTGGCCAAGATGTTGGGATCGAGGGTAATGACCGTGCGCTTACTGCCGGCACCGCTCGAGCGCGACGGCGCTGGCACGGCGCGCGCCTTCTTTGCCTTCTTCCGGGGCGCGGCTTCCTCGGCAAAGGCGCACATTTTGTTGCGCAGGTAGTCGTCGTCCGCATCCGCCATCCGCTGGTTTGAAAGGCTCACAAATTCGTCGGTGGAAGCAAACTGCGCGTCGTAGTAGCCATCGTTTGGGTCGGGCCCGGCCTGCACCGAGTCGTCCTTCTCATCGACGACGAGGCGGCCGTCATCGGTCGACTTGCCGGAATAGCGGTCGATGCGTTTAATCGCATCCTGCTTCGCGGCACGTCCCGAGCGTAGGAGCGCGTACTCCCGGGTGGTGCGGCTGTTAAGTGCGGTCTGTTGCAGGTACTTGTGCGCCCGCATGGCGACATCGCCCATCTTCTTGAGCGTCTCGTCGGTCGTGAGCAGGTCGTGCCAGTCTGGAAACCACTTCGCCTGCTTCTCGAGCGCGAGCTCGGCCGCGGTCTGCCTGTAGTGGCCGTTCTCCATCCGGTAGTAAGCCTTTTCGTATTTGCCGCAGTGATGATCGACGAAAATCGAAGGCCACCACCCTGCGCCCGTGCCATTCTCGGAAAGCATGCCTAGGCAAATGGCAAGGGTACTGGGCTCGCCGGGTCCGAAGTCGGCGGGGTTAGTCCGAAGCTTCTTCCGGAGGCAAATGGCGACCTGATTTGGTCCGCACCAGGTCCGCTCGGGCGGGATGTACTTGGCCGATCGTGGCCACCCACCAACCGGCTCCTGCATGCCCGGCGCCCCCGCATCCGTCTCAAACAGAACGAGCTTGGGTGTCTGCAAGTACGTTGTCTTCATGCGCACGTCGCCGTTGCCAATGGTCACTGGATCACTGCGCGACAGGACCTCCCACGTGATGAAATCGCCGTAGTGCGTCTCCATGCGGCCGTCGATTTCGTTGACCGACCTGGTGACCAGCTGAGCACCCGTCTCCGCCCGCTTCTGCGGCAGGAACGCGCGAACCTCCAGCAGTTCGTCGCGCATGTCAGGATAGGGCAGCGCGTCAAACACGTTTGGGACCAGCGCCCGGCCCTGCAGGGGTGTGTACTCGTCGTAGTTCCACGAGCCATAGTGGAACTTGCGCAGATCGGGAAGCCGCCGCTGGAAGTCGGCACAATGGCCGTTGAGGAGCCCGGCAAGCTCGCCGATTTTGAAGATGCGGTTCACCTCAAAGCGATGCTGCTTGTTGTCGAGGCCATACGTCGGGTCGCTGCACTGCTCAGGGGTGAACACTGGCGCCTCGTAGGCGCTGCCGTACTTCTCAAACCCCAAGTGCGGCTTCACGCTCACGATGAACGTTCGCCCGTTCCTTGGGTGGCGAATGATGCAGAGCGCGGGAAACCACTCGAACTCGCCAAAGGAGACGCCACCCACAAAATACCGAGGCATGCCTCCCACATCGTTGTTGCCTTTGTCAAAGATGATCTTTGCGTCGTAGATCGTCGCGGTTTCCCGCGCGAGGCGAAGCCAGGCCTTGCACGTGCGGCTGAGCAGTGCCTCCTTGGCAAGACCATCCACGGTCACGTTGCCATACTTGTCCTGGCGCAGATCCTTGAACATGGAAAGGACCATGGCCCGTTCCGGAAACGGCCCCAATCCCTCTTCCATCTGAGCGAGGTCGATGCCATCAGTGTCATTGATGTTGTTGGTGCCAATCGTGGTATTGAATGCCATCGGGCCAGATGCGGATGGAATCGGTTCCATCGAAGTGTGTTTTCGGGCGATCTTGAAGGGCGGGCGACGGTTCGAATCCACTCGCCGACGCGCGCGTGCGTTTGGCGGGAGTGCTAATCACAAGTCTAATGGTTGTGGATGACACCCAGAGTGTCATCAACCGCAAACCGGCATCAATAGCATCATACCATCTGTGGAACGGTTGCATCCACAAATGGCACCGTGGTATGCGCTGCGGAACGAATGCCATCAAATGGAACCGTTGGAATGCGCGGCAAAACGAAGGCGCGAATCCCCAAACCCACGCGCGTTCCCGCCACGGAATCCCTAGATTTG
>MDTG01436599.1_pt1 | contig 13683 bp, 12 predicted proteins | sample 811421 | NCBI WGS metagenome assembly MDTG01 (sample SAMN05326645, study PRJNA326480) | marine metagenome | isolation source: seawater | place: Pacific Ocean: South East | collected 2011 | reverse complement strand
GAAAAAGAGAAGTATCAAAAAACCGTTGAAGAGTTGTCTTCAGCACTCCACAGCAATTGGGGCGAAGATTACCTAAACCCCAAATAATGAACATTTAAATAGAAGTTTTATATTGATTCAAAACAGAAAGTAAAACTCAAGAAAATAAAAGTGGAATATAAAGGGTTCATGGGTGGCAGGATTAAGTTACAACAGTCTGTATCGAGAATTTTAAAACCGGGAGCTGACGATTGTACTCTTGCTTTAAAGTTTTATTTACAATAATCTCAATAGATTTATTAAATTGTTTATTCAATCAAGCAAGAACGCCATGCATAATTTCTTCAAATGTTTATTTTTATTTTCGCTACTAAGCACCAATATGCTAATGTCTCAGGGTTTTAAAATTGAAACTGATCAAGGAACTAAATATATATCAGATCCAATGATTTGCAATGGTCGTCATTGGAAAGAAGTAGAAGCAGAAGCAAAAATGGAAGCTTTTTCAAAACTATGGGAAGATGCCGATTCTTGGAAAAAAAGAGCCCAAATCATCAAAAAAAATCTCCTTGAAGGGATTCAATGGTACAAAGTTTCACAATATGATGGACCCCTAAATGTGATCATCCATTCCAAAAAAGAAATGAACGGCTATAGCGTTGAGAACATCGCAATAGAGAGTTTTCCTGGATTCTATGTCACTGGAAACTTGTACCGTCCCTTAAAAAAACAAAAGCAATATGCTGCCATTTTAAGCCCACATGGCCACCTGAAAGACAAACGCCTAACAGACTATGTTCAGCTGCGCAGTGGCTACTTGGCTAGTAAAGGGGCCATCGTTTTTGCTTACGATATGGTCGGCTATGGCGAAAGCACCCAAGTACGGCACAAAATGCCCATCAGTCTAATGTTACAAACGTGGAACAGCAAACGGGTCCTAGATTATCTGATCAGTCTTCCCGAAGTCGATGCCGATAGAATTGGTATGACCGGAGGTTCGGGGGGTGGTACCCAGACATTTGTCCTCACTGCCATTGACCCAAGGGTAAAAGTTTCTGTTCCTGTGGTGCAAGTATCCGCGCATTTCTTTGGAGGCTGCGCTTGTGAAAGTGGAATGCCCATTCATAAAACTGCTAATTTTCAAACTAATAATGTGGAAGTAGCTGCATTGGCTGCTCCCCGGCCCATGTTATTAATTTCCAATGGGGACGATTGGACACGCAACACCCCAAACGTTGAGTATCCCTATATCAAAAAAGTATATGAGGCTATGGGCGTGCAACAAAGACTTAAAAACGTTCATCTTGCCAATGAAAAACACGATTATGGTATTTCCAAAAGAAAAGCGGCCTATTCCTTTTTTTTGCAACACCTTAAACTCGATGGGGGCAATTCAAACGATTCTAACTCCCATGATGAAAGTTTTATAAAGGTGCTAAGCCCTATGGATTTAATGGTTTTTACTCCCGAAAACCCAAGGCCACAAACGGCCCTAAAAAATGAATTTGAAGTTTTGACTTTTTTAAAATTCCCTATAGATAAACTTCCTTATTCCTATTATAAAAATTAAGTATCTTAGTAACAAAACACTTCGGTGTTATCATAATGATTTTGGATTTTAGAAAGATATATGGGCTGATTGTCTTAATTGGGATTTTATCCTCCTGCTCTCTCGAGGTACCCGAGGAAATAAGTGACCAATACAGCAGTTTGCCTGAAGTTGTAGATTTTAATTATCACGTTAAGCCCATCCTCTCTGACCGCTGTTATCAGTGTCACGGACCTGATGAAAAAACCCGAAAAGCCGGATTGAGGTTGGACATCGAGTCCTTTGCCTTTTCCAAACTAGAAAGTGGTAAAAGGGCTTTTAGTGCCGGAAACTTATACAAAAGCGAAAGTGCACGAAGAATATTACACGATGACCCCGATATCGTAATGCCACCACCCAAGGCCAATTTAAAACTGACCCAAAGGGAAAAAGCCATGATCTTAAAATGGATTGAACAAGGGGCCGAGTGGAAAGAACATTGGTCTTTTTTACCTCCACAAAATAAAATCCCTAAGTCAAAAGACAACACACTATCCCATCCCATTGACCTGTTTGTCAAAAATAAGCTGGATCAGGAAGGATTAGATTTTTCTCCTAAGGCCTCAAAAACCATTTTAGTCAGAAGGCTGTATTTTGATCTCACAGGACTCCCTCCCACTATTGAAGCCGTGGATGAGTTCATTAACGACAATAGCGAAAAGGCGTATGAAAATCTTGTAGATCGATTGCTCAACACACCTGCTCATGCCGAACGTATGGCACTGGACTGGATGGACCTCTCTCGGTATGCAGATTCTCATGGCTTGCACGCCGACGGCATCAGAACAATGTGGCCCTGGCGGGATTGGGTTTTAAAAGCATTTAAAGAGAACATGCCCTACGACCAATTTGTCACTTGGCAATTGGCAGGCGACCTCATTCCAGAAGCAACCCAAGAACAAAAACTCGCCACAGCTTTTAACAGAAACAGCCCCATGACTGCCGAAGGGGGGGTAATTGATGAGGAATGGCGTTTGCATTATGTATTTGATCGCACAGAGACACTATCAACAGCATTCATGGGACTCACGGTTGCTTGCGCCAAATGCCACGACCATAAATTCGACCCCATCTCACAAAAAGAATACTATCAACTCACAGCGTTTTTCAATAATATTAGAGAGTTAGGAATGACCGGGGATGATGGTGAATTTGGACCTTTATTGCCGCTTACCGATGAACAAACCCAAAACAAATTAGACCAACTCAATCAAAGTATGAGCGCCATAAAGAAAGAATTGGCTATCACCAGCGAAGAGTTAAAACAAGTTTATGAATACTCCGATGAATTGGTCAAAAAGACCATAGCACAACCCAACTCACTGTTCTATGGAAAGTTTGAAGAGATTTCACAAATCAGTAAAAGACGGCACAGTGTAGATGGAAAAAAAGATTTCTATGGCCGCAGTGATCAAACTCCAGAAGTTGTGGAGGGCATCAAAGGGAATGCGTTTAAATTTAGTAAGGACCATGACCACCTCTACATTACCAATGAATTATTACCCAAAATGGAGTGGACAGAACCCTTTTCACTCTCTCTGTGGTTGAATACCTCAAAAAGAAAAAAAGAATCTACCCAAACCCTAGTAGCAAATTCTGGCGGTAAAAACGATTTATGGAGGGGTTGGGAGTGCTATTTAGACGACCAAAATAGGGTAAATATTCGGCTAATCAATGTAACACCCTCCAATCTGATCCACGTAAGAACTGTGGATTCCATCAAAACTAATCAATGGCAACACCTCGCTGTTACTATTGATGGTTCAGGAAAAACAGAAGGGGTACAGCTGTTTCTAAACGGTGAAAAAATTGCCCAACAGGGGATCATTAACAACCTTTACAAGACCATGATCCCAACTAAACGCGATCGTAAAAAAGGTTTTGTTGAAACGGACAGAAGCTTAATCGTGGGCAAGTCATATGAAGGGTCAACGGGGGACTACGGGCTTTTTATGGGAAAACTCGATGAATTTAAGTTTTTTAAAGGAGTGCTAACGCCCTTTGAAGTGCGTTCTATTCACGCCGAAAATACCACTCAAAAAACAGAAATCCTATGGGATGAAATCCAAGAGCACCTGATCGAAAAAAATAGTGAAATCGTTAAAATCAAAAAGCAGCTCAAAAATAACCGTGAGGAATACCTAAAAACATATACCCCTATCGAAGAAATTATGGTGATGCGGGAAATGGACCAACCCCGCCCCACCTATCTTTACAATCGAGGGGTCTACAGCGAACCACTTTACACTGTTGAAGCCAAAGTCCCGGCGGCACTCCCTGCAATGCATGAAAGTTTACCTAAAAACCGATTGGGACTGAGCCAGTGGCTTTTCGATCCCAAAAACCCACTAACGGCAAGAGTGGCAGTCAACCGGTATTGGCAAATTATTTTTGGTCAAGGGCTAGTTGTTACCCCCAATGATTTTGGTGTGCAAGGCCAACTCCCTTCACACCCAGAACTCTTAGATTGGCTGGCCATTCGTTTTCGCCAAAACTGGGATGTAAGGGCTTTGATTAAGGAAATGGTGCTCTCCGAAACCTACCAACAACAATCAGTCAGTAACGAACTTTTAGAGCAAAAAGACCCCAACAATATTTTACTGGCACGTGCCAATGTCTCTCGTTTACCCGCAGAAATAATTCGGGACAACGCCTTAAAGGTTAGTGGTTTATTAAATCCAAAATTTGGGGGAGAAAGTGTGATGCCCTATCAACCTGATGGGTTATGGAAAGAAAAAAATAACTTTTCTACTTTCCTTTACGAATACGAACAGTCGGCTGGAGATAATCTCTATCGTAGGGGGCTCTATACCTTTATCAGAAGGACTTCACCCCCTCCAAATATGTTGACTTTTGATGCTACATCCAGAGAGGTATGTACTGTAAAGAGGGACGTGACCTCTACTCCACTTCAGGCTTTAGTACTCCTCAATGATCCCCAATTTTTTGAGGCCTCGAGAGTTTTTGCCGAACGTATGATAAAAAACAAAGATCAGTTGGAAGATCAAATTCGCTTTGGATTTCGATTGGCAACATCACGCTATCCCAAACAGGAAGAATTGGAAATACTGATGGACCTTTATAACAATCAATATGACTTTTTTAGAAAAAATATCGACAAAGCCTATCAAATTATCAGCGTAGGAGAAAAACCAAGAAATAAAGATATTTACAGTGTTAAAACCGCTGCCATGACCATGGTCGCCAATACCTTACTCAATCTCAATGAGACCTATACCAGACGATAAGATGCACTGCAACGACCACCACCACGATAATAAAAATTATTCCCGAAGGGATTTCTTAACCAAGACCTCCTTGGGACTGGGAGCCCTCTCTTTAGGATCGCTGATCAGCCCAGTAAATGCTTATGGGAATAGCGAGTTTTTAAATCTGCTGGAAAGTAACAAAATGAAACTCCCACATTTTGTTCCCAAAGCCAAACGGGTCATTTACCTTTTCCAAAGTGGTGCCCCTTCTCAATTGGACTTATTTGACTACAAACCCAAACTCAATGAAATGTTTGGTCAAGAGGTTCCTAAAAGTATTATTGGAGAACAAAGACTCACTGGCATGTCCTCTGGTCAGAATACCTTTCCTATGGCGGGCAGCTTATTTGATTTTAAGCAACACGGACAAAGTGGAGCTTGGATGAGTGAACTGATGCCACATACCTCGGTGATCGTTGATGAACTTTGTTTTATCAAGTCCATGTATACCGAGGCCATCAACCACGACCCCGCCATGACCATGATTCAGACTGGATCCGAACTTCCAGGAAGGCCTTCTATCGGATCTTGGCTCAGCTACGGACTGGGAACAGACAATAAAAATCTTCCTGAATTTGTAGTATTGGTGACCAAAGGAAAGAGCGGGCAGCCCCTCTACTCAAGACTTTGGGGTAATGGGTTCCTGCCTTCCCAACACCAAGGGGTTCAGTTTCGCTCGGGCAAAGACGCCGTACTCTATCTAGAAAATCCCCCTGGCGTCACCAGTGGAATAAGAGAAGAACAGCTCAACTCCTTAAAAAAACTTCAAAATATTCAACATACCGACGTTGGTGATCCGGAGATTTTAACCAAGATATCTAATTACGAGATGGCCTACAGAATGCAAACTTCTGTACCCGACGTAATGGAGATTTCTGATGAACCCGACTACATCTTTGATCTCTACGGGGAAGACAGCAGGAACCCCGGAACCTTCGCTGCCAATTGTCTGCTGGCACGAAAACTGGCAGAAAAAGATGTAAAATTCATTCAGTTGTACCACAGGGGGTGGGACCAACACGGCAATCTCCCCAGAGACATAAAAAGACAAGCAAAAGAAACCGATCAAGCCTCAGCTGCACTCATTCAAGACCTCAAGCAAAGAGGTATGCTGGAAGATACACTGGTCATATGGGGGGGAGAGTTTGGCAGAACAAACTATTCTCAAGGCTTACTCAAACCCGATAATTATGGAAGAGATCACCACCCACGATGCTTTACAATTTTTATGGCGGGAGCAGGTGTGAAAAAAGGTATTTCCTTAGGTGCCACAGATGAGTTCGGATACAACATCACAGAAAGACCTGTTCACATACACGACTTCCAAGCCACATTGATGCATATCTTGGGAATTGATCACGAAAAATTAACCTTTAAATTTCAAGGCAGACGCTACCGATTAACGGATGTTCACGGCAAGGTAATACAAGAAGTTTTAGCTTAAAGAATATGCTTTCAGAACTGATAGATTTTCTCGGTAGCCTCCACCCATTAATTGTCCACCTCCCAATTGGTATTGTTCTTTTGACCATCGCAATAGATGTTTTCATGAGAAATAAAAACAACAGCATCCATAGAATCATAACCCTGGGGTGGTTTTTTTCTTTTTTCAGCGGACTTCTCGCTGCCCTTTTCGGCTGGTTCTTGGGAGACAGTGGTTACTATTTCGAGTCGCAACTTGGCGTGCACCGATGGAGTGGGATTGCCTTTGTCAGCCTATGTTTTTTAATTTGGCTTCTTAAATTTTTAAATTTCCGTTTTTCAAAGTCCTATTCCCGATTCGTCAACCTTACGGCGATTGTATTACTTACTATTACTGGGCATTTTGGTGGCGAAATGACCCATGGCCAAAATTATTTGTTGGAGAACCTTCCTTTCGCAAAAAAGAAAATCTCTACAATTAGCATTGAAATGGATAGACGATCAGAAGTCGATTCCCTATTTGTTTATGAAGATCTTTTGCGCCCCGTTTTTGAGGAGAAATGTATGGCTTGCCACAATACAAAGAACACCTATGGTGGTCTTAACATGACCGATTTTAAAAGCCTTGTCAAAGGAGGAAACAGTGGGGCTGGTATCCAAAAAGGAAATCCCTATAAAAGCTTAATTTTCAAAAGGGTTAGCTTTCCACACGACCATCCAAAGTTTATGCCTCCAGCAGGGGTCCCCCTGAGCTATGACCAAATCGCCACCTTAGAGTGGTGGATTGATAATGGAGCCGAAAAACAATTGTCCGTTTCCGTGGCAAGGAAAGATCCAAAAATACAACGCCTTATGGAGGTCCAATACGGAATCGATCTCAGAGAAAAATCCTTTTTAGAAACCTTAAAATTGGATCCCCCAAATCAAACCAGTCTAAAGGCTCTGGAAGAAGATAAATTCATGTGGCGTTTTCTCAACCCTGAAGAAAGTTTCTTAGATATTACCTACACCCGTAATACCATCGAAAAGAACGATCTCATTTCGCTTCAACAAGTGAAAAATAACATTACTTGGCTGAACCTTTCCAACACCAATCTCAAAGATGATGACTTAGGATATCTCGCTGAACTCCCCCACCTAACCCGACTTAAAATTCAAAAAAATCCAAGGATAACAGATAGCGGGATTCAAGCTATCAAAGGCCTGGAAAACCTTAGTCAATTGAATTTATATGGAACAGGGGTAACAGACGCTGCCTTCAGATCTTTTTCGATGATGGTAGGGCTAAAAAAATTATTCCTATGGAATACAAGGGTCACCCCAACCGGGATCGAGAAATTTAAAGCCCTGCATCCAAAAGTCGAGGTAGTCGCTGGATTGAAATAATTATTGAATTTTAAACAGGTCGTCCTCTTCTTGGTTCTCCTCCTCCTCCTCGGGTTCAGAGGGTTCTATTTGTTCGACTTTTCGCAATTTCGACATCAACATTCGGGTTCGTGTCGTGACCAGTTTGTTTATCTCTTTATCTGCTTCGTTTATTTTCTTCTGCGCTTTTTCCAATACCGTCCCGAAAGTAGAGAACTCCTTCTTAACACTGGCCAATATTTCCCATACCTCACTACTCCTTTTTTGTATGGCCAAAGTTTTAAAGCCCATCTGTAGACTGTTAAGCATAGCCGCCAAGGTCGTCGGCCCTGTGAGAATGATTTTGTATTCCCGCTGCAACTGAGCAATTATTTCTGGATGACGGGTCACCTCAGCATAAAGCCCCTCAAAAGGTAAAAACATAATCCCAAAATCCGTGGTATGTGGTGGGTCGATATAACGTTGGGAGATGTCTTTAGCAAACTTTTTAACCGATGCCAATAGGGCGCGTAATGAGGTATCTATCGCTAAGGGATCACCTGCTTCATAAGCCGATTGTAAACGGGCGTAATCCTCCTGTGGGAACTTTGCATCTACGGGCAGATAAACCGGACCACTGCTGTAGCTTTTCCCAGGAAGCTTTATGGCGAATTCCACCAGTGCATCAGAACCTTTTTTTGTTTTCACATTAGCGTCGTATTGTTCGGGTGCAAGGATTTGTTCCAAGATATTCCCCAGCTGTATTTCGCCCAATACTCCACTGGTTTTTACATTACTTAGCACTTTCTTCAAGTCCCCGACTCCAGAAGCCAACGTTTGCATTTCTCCAAGCCCCTTTTGAACTTTTAACAACTGCTCAGTTACCACTTCAAATGATTTACCCAAACGTTCCTCCAAAGTTTTATGTAACTTTTCGTCCACCGTTTCACGCATTTTCTCCAACTTCAGCTCCGTGGTTTTCACAAGTTCATCTTGTTTTTGATTCAAGCGTTCAAAGTTCTGTTTCTGAAGTTCATTGAATGCGATTACATTTTTGGAAAACGATTCTTGAAAGTCTTTTAAAGTGGCCCGAAGTTCCTCCCGATCCTCTTTGGCTTTTCTGGCCAATACCTCATTCAAACGTTCCATACTTTGGGTTATTTCCAAACGGTTTTCTCGGAGATTTTTGGTCAACTCCTCTCGGTTTTGTAGAAATTCACCATCGATTAAATATCTAATTTCTCTAGAAATACTAGTGCTGCCTTGTTTTTTAAAAACGATAAACAAAACCAATCCCAGAGTCAAAATCGATAAAACTAAGATTCCCAATTCCATCTTAATGATTTATCGCAAATTATAAAGAAATGTTCAGGGAGTATCTACGAATTTAGAAAAGAAATAAACAGTTTCCTATTGAGATAACTGACGAATCAATCCCTCTTGGGCAGTAGAAGCCACCAACAATCCCTCTCGATCAAAAATAGTGCCTCGGGAAAATCCACGGGAGCTCGAAGCACTAGGACTGTCCATGGCATAAAGCAACCATTCTTCCAATGAAAAAGGGCGGTGAAACCAAATTGCATGATCAATACTAGTATAAAAAGTAGGTCCTTGACCTAATTCTTTTTTGTGGGGTAATGTCGCGGTACGCAACAGACCGTAATCAGAAATGTAAGCCAATAGTTGATGTTGAAGGTTCAAACCAAAAGGAGTCGATTCCTTAGATCGAAACCAGTAGTTACTCTCAGCTGGTGCATCCACATCATCCCTTAAAGTAAGTTTTTCAACGGGTCGAAACTCAATCACCTCAGGTTTTATTTTCTTAAAACGATTATAAGCCTCGGGATCGGTATTCTGTATTTCTAATTGCTCAAGATCACTCAATAATTTTTCGGGTGGAATATAGTTGGGCATAGAAAATTGGTGATCCACACCTGATTGAACCAATTGGAAAGAAGCCGACATATTAAAAATTGCACGGCCTTCCTGAAAAGCAACTACACGGCGGGTGGTAAAGCTTTTTCCATCTCTTATAACGTCAACCTCATAGATGATGGGCAGGTCCAAATTTCCCCCCAAGATAAAATAGCCGTGTAAGGAATGAGCAAAGCGATCTTTGGGAACCGTCTGGTAGGCGGCGTGCAGGGCTTGTGCCAGTACTTGCCCACCGAAAACCCTTCCCCAGGACGTTTGGAAATTTTGCCCTTCAAAGGTGTTTTTACCTTTTTTGTCTAAAGTTATCAAATCGATCAGTTCCTGAATGTATTTCATGATTCAAACTGGATTGTTTTCCCAATGCAAGTTAGTAATATATCAATAAACCCCAGCTAAAGCGCTGTTTTGTAAACTTTGACTCCAAGTGTTGTAGCGGCTGATTAAATTGGACAATGTAGACTGTTGTTGCGATGATAAATCGTGAGCTTCGGCATTGTCCTCAACAATATTGTACAGTTGTGGGAGAGCTTCCACCGTCCCATACAATTTAAAATCATTGTCAATCACTGCATATTGATTTTCAAATTGGAACATCATAGGCTGCTGTCTCTTATTTTTTTCACCTTTCCAATAATGCATAAGGTTGTCACCATCATAGGGAGGGTTGTATTGCATTATATCTATACCCAACACATGGGCGATGGTAGGAAAATAATCTGATGTATAGCAGGGTACTTCAACACGCGTTCCTGAATTTATTTTTTCGGGCCAAACCGCAATACCAGGAACTCGGATACCACCCTCATACAAGCTTCTCTTTCTGCCTCGTAATCCATTGGTAAGTCCTTACGCTCTGCCATAGGGGATGTTTTTGTCTCTGACTTTAAGAGAGGTTTCAGGACCATTGTCAGCGGTATAAAAGGGTAAAGTATTCGGATCTACACCCAAATTTTTTAGGGTGGCATTCAGTTGACCGATCTGAGCGTCCATAGCAGAGATTACTCCCTAGTATTCCTGTTGGCCCTCACTCAGATGAGAATAACGGGACTTATATTTTTCTCCAGTCAATACAGGTAAATGAGGTGCATGAAACCAAATAACAGTTAAAAAAGGCTGTTTTGAAGCCACTGATTTTTTGATAAAAGGAATCACCCGATCCATGATGATGCGTGAAACATCCCCTTGGAGATTTTCAGTAGCCCGCTGCCCAGGACCCTTCCAGTAATAGGTGCCAAAAGGACTTCCTTCAATCAAAGTAGGTTTAACATCCTCAGCCGACTGCGGAGGAGTGATCATGGGGTTCCAGGTGGGTACCTTGGACTCTGTAGAGAAACTTAAATCAAAACCGTGATCCCAAGGTGGGGCATAGTGAATCTCGTTTTCTTTTTTACCCCCCCCGGTTCGCATCCGAAATATCACGGCTTAGAGTTCCCAGATACCACTTACCAAAATGACCTGTTAGGTACCCTTTTTCCTTAACCATTTCGGCCAAAGCAACCTCTTCTTACTTTAGGTGACCACAGTTGGCAATACAGATGCCCATTCGGGATGGATGCCTCCCCGTCATCACGCTTGCAAGGGTGGGAGAACATACCGAGCCCGCTGAGTTAAAACGGGTAAAAACAGCTGCATTATTCGCCATAGCATCCAAATGAGGGGTTTGGAGATGAGGGTGTCCGTTATAACCCACGTCGCCCATCCCTGATCATCAGCCATGATCAAAACAATATTGAGGAGCTCCTCCTGATGACAAGCAACTGAGCTAAGAGGCAGTGTAGCTAAAAGAAAAATCAAATGATATTTCATTCTTTTAAAACAAAACCCTTTTTAACTTTAAATCAAAAATGGTCACTGTTTACTATGTTTATGGATGTTTAACGATTAAGATAACTTTCAATAAACTGTTGGTCTAAGGCATCGGTGTCGCCATACTTTTCACGCATTTCATCATACCTTTTATGCATGGTGGACTGCACATCGTCATATGCTGGATCGTTGTAAATATTATTCATTTCTAAGGGATCTTTTTCTAAGTCATACATTTCCCAAACGTCAATATCATAATAAAAATGCATCAGTTTATAGCGGTCTGTTCTAACACCGTTGTGCCTTTTTACCATGTGTACCGAAGGGTATTCGTAATAGGTGTAATAGATAGCATCGCGCCACTCATTTGATTCTTGACTGACCACTTTCCTAAAGGATTCTCCCTGAAGGTCCTCAGGAATAGGTACCCCCGCATAGTCCAAAAATGTAGGGGCAAAATCAAGATTTTGAATCAGCTGATCAATTTGAGTCCCCGGTTTTATCTCCTTAGGATATCGAATTAAAAGGGGGGTTCTCAGGGATTCCTCATACATAAACCTTTTATCAAACCATCCATGCTCTCCGAGATAAAATCCTTGATCGGAAGTATAGATAACAATGGTGTTTTCTGCGAGTCCATTTTCATCTAAATATTCTAATAATTCTCCCACACCGTCATCGACAGATTGTATGGTCCTGAGGTAGTCTTTAAGGTAGCGATTGAATTTCCATAGGGCAAGTTCTTTACCTTGCAAGTTTGCCGCTTTCATCGCATCATTTCTAGGGGTATAAGCTTTCAGCCATGCTTCTCGTTGTTCTGGAGTAAAACGTTCCAGTTCTTTCTTAAAGCGGGTTTCCCTTCCATGGGGATCGACAATAAATTTAAAATCGTGTCCCCATCGACCGTGACCACCATGGCCGTGAGCAGCAGCAATTTGATCTTCTGTAGCTGCGATAAGCATTTCCTGGGCTGCTGCCGCAGGTCGCCCCTCATAGTTGTCAAAAAAATTGACAGGAAGCTCAAAGGTTTTGTCATCAAAAAGGGTGAAGTATTTTTCTTCGGATTGCCAGTTTCTGTGCGGTGCCTTCTGATGGTACAACAACAGAAAAGGTTTGTTTTTGTCTCTTTTATTTTTTAGCCAATCCAAACTCAATTGCGTAGTAATGGAGGTGACATAGCCTTGTATGCGCTCTTTCACACCATTGACAATAAAATCGGGGTTGTAGTAATGCCCCTGCCCGGGAAGCACTGCAGAATAGTCAAAACCTTGGGGCAATCCACGGAGGTGAATTTTCCCAACCATAGCAGTTTGATAACCAGCTGATTTAAGTGATTTTGCAAAATTGGGCTGGTCCCAGTTAAAGTCCTGAATGTTGTCAATTTTCCCATTTACGAAACTGTGTTTTCCTGTCAGCATTACGGCACGGCTGGGAGCACATATAGAATTAGTGACAAAACCCTTTTTGAACAAAGACCCCTCATTGGCAATTCGGTCTATATTAGGGGTATTGTTCAATCCATGTCCGTAAGCACTAACCGCTTGAAAAGCATGATCATCAGACATGATGAAAACGATGTTGGGAGGTTGTTCATTATTTTGTTCACAAGAATTCAGTAATGAAATCAGGAAGATGAGAAACATTGATTTTTTCATGGGATTGAGTTTGAATAAAATATAATATCACAAAGTATAAAATTTACATTATATATTAGAGATAAATTTTTTGAATATAGAGCATTATATTATGAACTTAATAGCTTAAAATGACCGAAAAAATTAAATGGGGGGTTGCTGGATTAGGAAATATTGCAACCAAATTTGTGCAAGACCTAAAGAACGTTCCTGAAGCACAACTGGTAGCGGTTGCGTCAAGTAATATGGATCGTGCACAAGCTTTTAAACAGCAGTTCCAGGCTGAAAAAGCATACGATTCCTACGACCACCTTTATCGAGATCCGGATGTAACGGTCATCTATATTGCCAGCCTCAATCAAAATCACAAAGAGATGACTTTGGCAGCATTGGCAGCTGGGAAAGGGGTTTTGTGTGAAAAGCCTCTGGGCCTCAATCCCAATGAGGTGGAATCGATGACTGCGGCCGCGAAAAAATACGATTGCTTTTTGATGGAGGGCTTGTGGTCTCGTTTTAATCCAACCCTACAGCGAGCAAAGCAATACATCGATGAGGGGCGTATTGGTACACCTAAATTTTTATATGCTGAGTTTTCTTTCTATCGTTTAGAAATCCCCGCCAGCCACCGCCTTATGGATCCCGAGAAAGGGGGAGGGGTTTTGCTGGATATAGGGGTCTATCCCCTATTCCTCGCCTATCATATTTT
>MDTG01292519.1_pt1 | contig 13683 bp, 10 predicted proteins | sample 811421 | NCBI WGS metagenome assembly MDTG01 (sample SAMN05326645, study PRJNA326480) | marine metagenome | isolation source: seawater | place: Pacific Ocean: South East | collected 2011 | reverse complement strand
GGAGACGAACATGGCCGATGCCATTGCCAGCGGAACGTACGCCGAACGATCCAAGAAGGAATTGGATGCGCTAAAAGATCGTATCGAGAAAATGCGCGGCGAGCAGGTTGAAGCGCGCAAGAAGCTAAGCCTCGTCGAGGGCGAGCGCTACGAAGAGATCGATTGGAGCCAAGTGTACGAGGACTTGCGCGGTCATGCGCAACACCTGGGCCGCAATTTGGAAGACCTTGGCACGGAGCTCCGCAATATCGACTGGAAGGAAGTCGCCCAACGTCTCGAAGATTATTATGAGACCGGCGAGAAGCGCCTGAAAACGGCCCATAAAACGAGCAAAGACCGGCTCAAGGAATGGCGCAAGACAGGGGATCAATCCTGGCAAGAACTGGAACATCGCTGGTCTGAGTTGCAGGCCCGCACGGAAGCCGGGTTCTGGGACCTGCGCGCCATGGTTCAGCGTGTCAATGAAGGACTGCAGCCCTACCTGAACCGGGATCTGGAAACGAGTGCCTCGCAATATTTTCTGCAGAAAGGTTCGGATGGGCGCTGGGCACTGGTGCTTGATGGGGCCAACGCGCCGACCATGGTGTTCGAGAACAAGGGCGAGGGCATTAAGGCCGCACGCCGATATGTGCGTGGCCGGGCACCTTCTCTGCTAACCGTCCGGCGTGCGGACGGCACCTTTCAACATGTGTACAAGTATTCGGAATAGCCTTCCCCATCAGAAAGCGGACAGGGGCGATGCCAGGGCCCGTGCTTATTAGCAGTCCATAAGACACATAAATATCAGAGGCGTCGAAGGAATGGTGGGCCAGGCAGGGCGAAGCTGCGCACTGGATTGTCGTTATCGCTTTAAAACGTGTGAATGTCCGCTATTAGCCATTAGCGGCTAATTCATCGCGGAGCGTTCGGACGTTGGCACAATAATTCTGAGAAACATTTCGCAGGCTATTGCGGTTGGCCATCCCATAACATTGGTTCGCTGTCACCGCTTGTTCTGTCGTTTACACCCTGTATCTTTGCGGTGTTTCGAAGGAGGCTTAACAGGTGAAACGTACCCCCAGCCACGCTGCAGATGGCCCCGTTAACCCGCTCCGACGCGGCGACCAGCGCGTTATGGAAAAGCGAGGCCGTTTGCACGTATATGAGCGATTGGAACCGGCCAAGACGGCTCTCTTGGTCGTCGATGTGCAGGGCTATTATCGTGATTTGGTGCCTGACCTTGCGACGGTGTCTGAAAACGTCAACGTGCTGGCCGGCACGCTACGCTCGCGTGGCGGCCTCGTGGTGTGGGTCCAGAATACCATGGGGGCAAATGGCGTTTCGACTTGGCCGGAGTACCATGAACGTTTCTTTAGCCAAGCAAAAGCGCGGGAGCACATGACCCGCCTGGGACGAGGCCACCCTGATCACGCCCTCCTTTCGGAGCTCGAGACTGCCCCTGAAGATGTTAGACTTGAAAAGTTCCGGTTTTCCCCATTTGCACCCGGAGCCAGCGATTTGGAGCCATTACTCACAGAACGTGGCATTGAAAATATAATTATTGCGGGTGTGGCAACCAATGTGTGCTGCGAGTCTACGGCACGTGACGCCATGATGCGCAATTATCGCGTTCTTGTCGTGTCTGATGCAACGGCGGCTCTGACAAAAGAAGACCATTTCACGAGCCTGGTCAGCCTTTCCAGCTGTTTTGCCGATATTCGAACCACCGAGGAGGTTGCCCGCGACGTGCTGGGATGACCGGATCAGGGCGTAGAATCTGCTTTGGGTCATATGCGGACATGCGCGGTGCCCAGGTTTGTGCTTGTCGACTTGTAGTAATTCTTTGAAATATCAGTGTCTTGGAAGTGATGGTGGTGGGCGCAGCCTGAGGCGAACCGGTCTCTCTAGTTTTCCTGGGGTAAATTCCTTGATCGGCAGGGAAGATACAGGGAAGTTGATGATCTTCCGGCGAATTGGATCCAAACCTATGAGGGCAAGCCTTACGTTCCGACCGTTCCTCAGGTCATTTCCCTAAACAGAATATCAGGGAATTATTCTGTTGTTGCGGGGGATACCATTGCATTTCAGGCATTAAGAACCTGCTCCTGAAACTTCCTGCGTCCCTGATCCTATAAAACTGAATCAGTGGCGTGAGGCACAGGTTCTTTGTCGGTTACTGATGAGCCGGGCGGCAGCTGAACGACAAGCGGGGCGAACGCCTGTGGCGCCGTGAGGGGCTGAAGGTTCCCATAAAGCAGCCGAAGCGCGGTCGGCTGTGGCTGATTGACGGATCGTGTATTCGCCTTAGGCCACAGCACGTTGACCACATCTGGTCGTACAACTTCGTTCACCACTGAACGGAAGATGGCCTTGCCTGTAGAACGCTCAACATCATTGATGAGTTCAGTCGGGAGTGCTTCGCGATCAGGGTAAAGCGCAAGCTGAACTCGGCAGATGTAATCGATGCCCTGACTGACTTGTTCATCATCCGAGGCGTTCCGGCTTATATTCGCTCTGACAATGGCCCGGAGTTCATCGCGGAAGCCGTCAGACAGTGGATCAACGCCGTCGGTTCGAAGGTTGCCTATATCGAACTGGGTTCACCCAGGGAGAATGGTTACTGCGAGAGCTTCAACGCCAGGTTCCGCGACGAGCTACTGAATGGCGAAATCTTCTACAGCCTAAAAGAAGCCCAGATCGTCATCGAACAGTGGCGACAGCATTACAACACGAAGCGACCGCACTCAGCTCTCGGATACAGGCCGCCGGCACCGGAAAGCACCATCCCCATGGAGGAAAAACGGATGATGCACTAACATTCAAACCGGACCAGTCAGTGGGGGCAGGTCAATGCACTAACATTCTAACTGGACCAGTCAGTGAGGGGCGGGTCACTCATTGGGCGTCACGCTGGCCGCTCAGACCCAGCCAAGAGAATTGTTAGCGAAGACCTGATCAGTTGGGGGGGATTCTCTTAACGAACATTCAATAAGGACGAAGCGCAAAGATGGCGAAAGATGAAGAAGAGCGCGGGAACGTCGTGCAAATGCACCCTCAAGCGGACCGAGCTTTCGCTGAATCCGATGGCCCGACAATGGGCGAAATTATGTAAGGGCTCCATGATGGCAACGTCTTAAAGGCGGCTGGCGAAATGCTGGACGCAGCCTTGGTTATTCAGGAAGCCTTCAATCATCAATCACCAAACGATAGGGCATACGATGTCCTCATCGAACACGCAGAGACGATTGAGTTCTTCTCCAATAACCTCAAAAACGCCATCAAGTCCGCGCGGAATACCGCAAAACACAAGAATTCACCGAAAGACGATATCTAAGCGCTCGTAAAATGGCGCGCGTGTGGGGGACATATCATTCCAAATCTTGAAGATCACTTATTCGGCCCGGGACCTAAACGCGTCCTTTCGATCGACGGCGGCGGCGTCCGAGGAATCGTCGCGTTGGGGTTTCTAGAAGAGGTCGAAAACGTACTACGCAATCAAGAAGGCGGTGGCCCGGATTTCCGGCTGTGTGATTATTTCGATTTGATCGGCGGAACATCCGCGGGCGCGACAATCGCGGCGGGTCTTGCACTCGGGTTTTCTGTTGCGGACCTGCTTGAAACGTATCGCATACTGGCAAAAGATGCGTTTGAGGGTTCTCGGTGGCACGGGGGCATCCTCTCTCCGAAGTTCAAAGGCGAGAATGTAGATCGCATCATCCGGAAAATGATCGGACACCGCAGGCTGGGGTCCGACGAGGTGCGAACAGGACTGGCTATCGCGGCAAAGCGGATCGACACGGGGAGCCCCTGGGTCTTTCACAACAACCCGCGGTCAAAATATTTCGACCCGCCTGAAGATGATCCAGGTGCCTTCGCAAACCGCGACTACGAGATTGCCCAGATTCTCCGAGCAAGCACGGCGGCGCCGACCTACTTTGAACCAGAAGAAATCCAGGTTACCGAGGAATTTCGCGGACTCTTCGTTGACGGTGGGGTCAGCCCATACAACAACCCAGCCCTGTTGCTGGCGACGATGGCTACGTCAAAAGCCTACGGGTACGGCTGGCCATCAGGCCCTGAAAACCTGTCGATATTTTCCGTGGGTACGGGGATCTACACGCCGCAGCATACAGTCACGTCATTCTTACGCTTGCCGAGCAGCCTTCAAGCGATCCACGCGCTGGAATCCATGATCACCGACACCATGTGGCAGGCGCAGGCGATCCTCCAGTGGTTGGGAACCAGTCAGAACCCCTGGGAGATCGACAGTGAGGCTGGAACATTGGCGAACGAACTGCCGGCCGCGCCGCCGCTATTCAAGTACGAGCGATTTGACATTAAACTGGATCGGGAATGGCTGCGTTCCAATATTGGCGCCGACGTCACGCAAAAGGAGTTGGAAGTTCTCGCGCAACTTGATCGACCGGAAATGGTTGACCGCCTTCTGGGCCTTGCGAGGCAGGCCGCGAGACAACAGGTGCATGCCAATTTGTTCTGAACGATCGGCTCGTGGCTGTTCCAATGTCTACAAATCGTCTTCGCTCACTCCACACGCCTGCAAATCAAAAACCACGTTTCGATATATTGTATCGGGACGACGGACCAACAAGTCCGGGCGCCGACGCAATGTGTCTTCCGTCCCGCCCATTTTTGCCCCCCTGTCGCCAGGTTCCGGACGGTGCACGGCAATAAGAGTGTGCGCCCGGGTGGCGATATAGTCTGCTGCCGTTCGATACCCTGCTTGGCGGCTCGTCTGCTCTCTGTAGTCAGCCTCTGCGTCCGTCAAGTCGATAACCCATTCGGTCGCTTCAGAGGCAATGATCTTATCCCGGTGCTTCCTAATTAAGTCGCGCTGACCATCTCCATCGCCCCCGGTCCATGACTTGTCACTTCGGACAGAATCCTCCCCATCCCAGACTCCGCCGTTCTCAAAATTCTCCCGGTAGTCTTCGATCATGTGCTCCGAAGGCACGGCCGCGACAACCAAAAGCCGATGCGGGACACCCTTTTCTTTCAGGTATGCAAGCGCCCCGGAAGCGAGAATAAAGTCGGACCCCGGCGCAAGTGGAGTGACCAAAGTAACGTGGCAATCGGGTCGCTTCTCCACGAACGTCGACAGGAACGCGGTACATTGTTCCTTTATCCACGGGACTTCTTCTGCGTGTACAAGGTTCTTGCCGATGAGGCCGATCCAATGGTCCACTCGGATCAACTCGTTCGAAGGCGCATTGTCCGGCCGGTTGATCAGCGTTTTGTCGATCAAGTGAATTTGGTCCCTGTCGAATTCCTTGGTCGGTTCATCCAATTCCGAATAGGCAACCATGTTCGGATGCCTTTTCCGGCGGTCATCCCGGTGATCGCCATACTGCCAGCCGTCAACGTAGCGCCCGGCGACCCACGACCGGTGTTCAAGTTCTGCCAGTTCTTCCAGCACTGCCGGTGACGACGCCATTTGAAAGCCTTTGCACGCATCCAATTTTGTCCCCACGGGGACATAGCTGCCGCAACTCCACAATTTGGCTTGAATATTGTCGGCTGCCCGCCGGTTGGACACCCGAAACGTTTCCGGAAGGCTGCGCCAATCGGAAAGGGTCGCGGAGCTGCGTTCGGGATCATCGATAAACACACTGGCATCGCGGGATGCCTCGTAAGCGACATGGATCGCTCTCGCCAATTTTTCGAGCCTGCCTTCGACAGCATCCAGGCTGCAGAGTTCATCTTCAACACCAAAGGGCTGTATCACTTCCGAGAACCTACGGGCGCGCGCGGAATCAACCAGAAGATCGCCAACGCCCTCGCACTTAGCCAATCTCAGATAAACCGGAGCGCCCCATTGCCCCGTGCGGTGCATGACGTCTTGAACATGAATGGCGGCGCCAAGGGATTCTTCTTCATCATCGAGGCAGACGAAGACGGCTGTCACCTCGCCAACCTCGGATACGGTTTCCATCAAGGTTTCGGTCAGTGAAAACATGCGCGGCTCGAAATGATGGTAGGTAATGTCGCAAACCTCGGCCAACTGATCGTAGGATTGGGCGAGACTCCCCCGAGCGAATTTTTCCTGGCCGGTCAAAATCGAAAACGCCGGACGCTCCAGGTCGCCGGCCACACAGGCGGGCGGGATCTGCCCGATCATTGCCTCCGCATATTCGTCAAAGCCAATGAACACGGCATGAATTTTTTTTTGACCCCGCAATGCGGCATACCCCCAAAGCGGCTCCCGCCAGGTGAACTGTCGGGCCGCCCAGATGGCCAAATTGAACGGCAGCATCTCGAACTTGCCATGGCTTCGCTCGATCGCGTCTGAGCGGACGATCTGGCGCCAGAGCCGGCGATTTGCGATCGCGACGTTGACCAGCAGAGGTTCGGCTGCCTTTCGGTCTTTCTCGACGATTTTCCGTGCGAGCATGGCGACCTCGAGATTGTCGCCGTCATCCGGCAAAACACTCACAAGATTCCTTGCTTCGCCAACGCCCGCGGCGCGCAAAACTTCAATCTCCCTGGGATCGCCCAACACGAATTCAAAACCATGAAGGCTGCCGAGAAATGCCGCGGAGCTGTTCTCTTCCGGACCAACGATGACGACCTTACGCCCCATCGCCGCTTCCGACCTGGCGAAGGCCAAACCGTTATCCGACAGGCCGCTGACGACCGTATGGCCTTTCATGTTCCGAACGCGGGAGGCCCTGATCTGGCCGAAAAAGAACTCAATCGCCACGCGCAGGATCGCGCCCATGGTCGCCGTCGGCGCCAGTACGCGAGCAATGTTGAGCGAGATATATCCGGGCGGCACGGCGACGCCGGTGCCCGGGATGTCCACGTCCGGCCGCTCGGCAAAAAAGAAAGAGATCGTCCTCGCCGCGATATCCAACCAGACGCCGGCCGTCATTTCGGTCTGGCGGCCGGTCTCGAACTGAAACCAACCCCAGAAACTGAGGCCGATACTGGCAATCGCCAAACCGCCCAGGATCGCCCAGACGATTACATCCAATTTTCGGTTCAACATCGAATTGCTACCGCAGATACGATTTAACAGTCAGACAATCAATTTTTCAGTTTAGGGTCGCCCGCGAACCAGGTCGATCATCGAATTTCATCAAAGTCGTCTAACACCGCGACGCGACATCGCGAAAAATGACCCAATTACCATTGCGATAGAAACGACTCATCTCGATTTACAAATACAACCTTTCCAAATTTATTCAGCGACCTCAACGCAACCAATTTTCCATCTTGGTTGTATTGCCTTTCTAAATGGTGGAAGACGCCTTCGTAGAGGATCGGCTCTCCGCCATCGCCGAAAAAAGATTCGCGTATGACCCTGTTCTGATCGTCATAGATCGTCAGCTTGCGGGCAAACTCCCACTCGGTATTTATCGCGAGTTTACCATCAGCCGAATAATAGGCTTCTTCGATTGTTTGATTTTGATCATTGTATTTTTCAATAAACCGCGCGTAATTTTTGCCTGACGGTTGAATCAATTTACCATTTTTACCTATAAATGCTTCTTCGACCAAATTTCCAAAGGTGTCATACTTTTTGATCAGGCGCGCGAATCCCTGCTTCTTATGTTCAATATAATTCCCATTTACGTCAAAATATGACCTTTCGGTCAACCGACTCAGCTCATCATATTTCTGAACTACCCGGGCATAACCAAACACTGACAGTGTGAGTTGCTCCCGGGTGTCTTTGTAGGTAACTTGGATTTTATTTCCTTTTTGGTCAAAGTCGATTTCCGTATAAGCAGCCTTGTTTGTACCGAGCTTTGGTTGCCCATCCGTTCCAACGCAAATTTTTCTCGTTACTTTTCCGGCGTCGTTAAAATCTCTTTCGTATTTGGCGCAACCATTTTTCGAGAGCACTGGCTGTCCAGCTGGTCCATAAAATGAGACTTCCTTTGCGTTTCCTCGATGGTCATATCGCCAAACCTTCCGCGCCCAATTGGGCTTGCCGGGGGTGACCAATTCGTTTGCTTGGTTGAAAAAACTGGTCTCTTTTACGCTCCCTCTGGGCGTATAGGCCCAGCTCTGCGACGCCACTCCACGAGCGTTTTCGGTCAAATTTCCTTCCGCGTCATAGTAACTCTCACGAATACGATTTCCTTGGGCATCATATTTCCACTTCAGGCTGGCAAACCCGCGACTTTCTTGTGTTGGCGCGTTATCGACATCGAAATAAATAATTTCAGTTATCCGGTCCAATGCGTCGTATGAAAATTTGACTTTCGCATATCCCCATTTTTGACGGAGCAGCATCCCTCCGGTATCTAGATATGATTCTTCTATTGTGTTTCCGCGCTCATCGTATGTTTTCTTTGATTGCGCGAATCCAAGGCTCGGCAGAACGATAGGCTGCAACTCGTCGTCGTAAAAAGAGGTTCGGACGACTTGCCCTCTAAAATTGTGCTCCCACGTCTGCATCGAGTACCCATATTTATCGTGCACCGCGGGATTCCCGTCCGCATGGAAAAGACGGCGGCGGGTCATGTTGCCGTGCCTGTCATAAGTTTTTACCTCACGTGAGTACCCTTCTCCATTGGTTCCGAGCCGTCCATCAATGGAAAAATAGGATGCTTCCAACACATTCCCCACTGGCGATCTTTTAAACTCAATTTTCGGGAGCCACTTTTGGTTTCTCAGCGGTCTTCCCTTTTTGTCGAGATAGATAGTTTTTATGAGGTCGCCTTGGGTATCGTATTGAAATTGAACCGTCATCCCCCCGCCGTGTTCAGCCATCAGCCTTCCTGACCGGTTCAAGTTCCCAAATGCGGAAACAAGGCCCCTTTCATCGTAGAAATACTTTCTCCCGTAGCTTCCCGACAACTCACTGGTGGGCTGCCCAGTCTCGGTTTCAAACTGACGAGAGACAATGAAGCCCGAGTTGTCGAACGCCAATCTGTGTTGTGCAATGTTTGTGTGGCTCGTTATAGACGAGCTGGAGTTGCGGTTGTTTTCACGACTTATCGTGAACGCTCCCGCTGCCAGCGTTTTGGTTCTTCCTTCAGTTCTGAACGAAACAACCGCGTTTTTGTCGGCGAGGTATTCAAACCTGAACACGAGAAAATTCTGGGCGCCCGAGGCGAGTTGTCTACGGGGGTCTTTCGAGTTGATTTGGCTCACCTTCCGTAGACGCCCATCGTCAGCGAATTCAAATAGCCACCTTTCACCTCCATTAAGCCACGGGTGGGAAATTGAGTGCGCTGATTGTGGAGAAAGTTTGCGCGGAAACCCCAGGCCATTGACATGCCGCATTTCAACGATGCGTCCCCCTCGGGTGTCTATGGCGAAGCTGGAGTGCCTCTGCTTCTGAGTCTCTTTATCCAGTCTCCCAACGCCAAACGGCACGCCCCATTTCGTTCCGAAGTTGGCGTAATAACTCGTCTTTATGCGGGTTTGATCCCACCAATAGAGTCCGCTGGAGATGGCGGCGACAAGGCATGTGGCCGCAGCTGAAATAACCATCCGTCTGCGTTTTGCTTCGCGTTGTGCATCTCTTTGGGCAAGGTCATCGAACCGGCAGCGAAGGAGCCCCGCGGCAATCCGGATCAGGGCGCGGTGCTCCGTCGCTTTTTTCGGCTCGTCCGTCCGGGCGCGCACGTCAGCCGCCAGCGGTTCAATCTCTTCGCGGACCTTGGAGGCATTTCCGTCGGCGTCCGTCACTTCACGCTCTGCAAATCGCAACTCGGGCGGGAAGGAGTCGGACGGCTCGCCTTCGACCAGGAGCGGCAATATATGGTCACCCCGTCCCTGCTCCTGAAAATAGGTTATCTCCCGCCGGACCCACTGTGACGCGGGCGTATCGGGCGAGCAGATAACGATCAGGAATTCGCTGTCATCCAGGGCGTCTTCAATTTGATTGGAAAGATCCGGCGATGCGGGAATTTCCTCGTCATCGCGAAACAGGGTACCAATTCGGGTGGGATAGCCGGAGGCCACCAGTTCCTTGGGAACGCGGTAGGTCTCAAGACCGTCAATCAACCACTTGGCCCAACGGCGGTCTCTGTCCACATGGCGATAACTGATAAACGCCTTGTACCGGTGAACCTTTCTTTTGGTCGCCTCTGGGGTGCTCATTCTATCTCCAGGATCAGCCTAAATGCGGAGCAGGCTCTTCACAAAAAAATGATAGTCAGGATCCATAAGCTCGTAAAGGAAGCAGGTTATTCTGCACATTCTTTACTTGTAAATTTTGCTTTAAATCCTTGCGTATCTATTCTTAGTGAGCATAAACGCTTGGCGCTTACGTCGCCGCATTAGTATAACTAGCATCGACCAGGGAAAGAGAGACTATGATCCGAACCGCCAATTTCCTTGTGCAACGAAGCCTTGCCGTCCTGGCACTCATTCTTGCGGGCATGCTCCTTTACGGCTGCATCGGAAGTCCGCGGCCGACGATCGTGAAATCGGATCTCGCAACGATCCGGGGCCTGCCGGGGAAGTACAAATCATTTGATGAAGTCGGCAAACCGTCCGGTGAAGTCGTCTTGATCCAAGGCGGGAATGGCGCCTACACACTAAGCGTTCGGGATGACAAATCGAAATCGAAGAAAATCTTTCCATTCTATGTGCTGCCTCTTGCAACACCCGGTTTTTTGCTTTTGTTCGACACAAAAGATAAAGCCTTCAAGAACAACGAAATGCTCTACGCCAAAATCTCGCCGAACGGTTCGGCGGGGAAATGGTCGTTCGAGTTCCTGGCAATTCGAGACGCAAAATCAGACGGCAAGCGTGTCGCGAATGACAGAGCGATCAGTCTAGCGAAAAAACACGGGCTCAATCTGATGTTCAAGGGAGAGCGTTCGTATTCATTCACCGGCAAGCTGTCGACCACGGAAATCAAGAGCCTGTTTGGCGACCTGGAATTTGTTCGCCTCATTCGAACGACGCCTTGGTTCGCGCTGGAGAAAGTCGGGAGCAGTGCCCCTTCGAAAACCGAGGAGTCTTCAAAGAAGAAAAACGAGCAAACAGACTATTCGGATGATGCACTACTTCAACACATGAAAACCTGCGACATGGCTGCCAGGCTATTGGCCGGGTCCGAAAACAGGTTCAAGGATTTCATCGGGAAAAAGCGCGAGCCAAAGTATTGGCCATCGCCTTTCTGGACGTCTACCTACTGCCCCGCAGGCGCCCAATGCAAAATCTATGAGGTTTCCGACCGCTTCAACGCGACGGTATTGAAGGTCTCATGGCGGGGGAAATCGAAACGTAAGAAGCGTTTTTCGGATCTATTGAGAAAAAATCTGGAGCGTTGCGCAAATGTACAGATGTCATTTAGTGGCAGGGCCGGGACGCGGGGGATGTTCGCGATAGAGGCCTACGGCGCAGGTAAGAACGTTGACCTCTTTGTCTACGGGATGGAGAAGGTTTGGCCAAAGAGGTGAGCCCGCTGCTCAATCGACTTAGCCAAACATTTGACTGAACAATATAGGGGGAGGCGCACGTGTCTCACATAGATTGCCCAGAATGTTCAAAGCGGACCTACGGTACGCCGAATGAATGTCCATACTGCGGTTTTGTGTTTAGCCAATCGCCAAGCGCCGACTCGGAACGGACTGAAGACAACCGAAACATCAACCCGAATGAAGCGTCGGCGTCTTCCCCATCAAGGTCCGACGGAAGCCAGCAATCCGGTACACCGAAATTTGAGGACACCCTCGAATGGCGTGGTGAGACCTTGACCAAAGATCATGCCGCGGACCTGGTCGGCGAAAATCATGACTGGTATTGGGTTCACTGGCGGGAAATGTCCATCAAGGGATCCAATATCAGTTTCAATTGGGTCGCGGGTCTGTTGGGGCCTATCTGGCTTGGTTTTCGGAAAATGCACATTCACGCGCTTACACTGATTGCGGTTTTTTCGAGCGTTCACTTCCTGCTGACCGTCCTCTTTTTGGGTCAAGGTGTTGTCAAAGGGGACGCGATCATCCTTGGATTTCTGGCATCCGGTTCGATTTCATTTTTGCTCATGGGGCTGTTCGGCAACTATTTCTATCGGAGTGCTGTTTTCAAGACCCTGCGCGTGGGCCGCGCACTTCACAATCAAACGTCCGAACAATTGCGGACGTATTTGCGATTGAAAGGTGGCCGCAATTGGGCCGGAGGCGGTGCATGGTTGGCGGTGGGCCTGTTTTCGGTCTTTTTCTCGATCGCTGTGACCACGCAGTTAAAAACATCGTCAGGCCCAATCGCTGGACACACCCAGTCAACTTATTTTGTTGAGAGTAGGTTCAAAGCTCCTCACGTCATGGAGTGGCTTTATCATTCCAACTACAAGGCGCTGTTGAACCAGCAAGACACCGAAAAGAGCCTCACATCAATATACGTGATCAAGGCATCAAAGAGACTTGAACAAACTTGCGGGCGATTTTTGTCGTCTTCCAATCAGGCAAAACGTAAAACGCTCGACGGCATATATAGCCTCTACGCCTTGGGCGCCCTGTTAAAATCAAAATCATCACAGGACGTCGGAAGATGGTTCGGGAAACTCGGGGGCATAGGGCAGATCGTGAACATGGCGGACGCTGACATCGACACATTCGTTAGAGATCAAAAAACCTGTAATTCTAAAGCTGTCAATGCTCTCGAGAATGGCATCAACCGATACTTTGAAAAATTTAAATGATCACACCTTTGATCCAAATGGAGATGATCGGCCCCAATTTCGTAATGGCCCATTGTTAGGGCCTAGTTATTCTGGCGCTCTGAAGCTCTTCCTACAGATCGCAAATTATGCGATCAGAGGTAACTAAACTGGAACATTCAAAGTCCCCGCTGAAGCGCCAGATACTGTTTTTGACCCAATAACCCGACCTCTCCAAGTGTAGTAATGCCCCTTTGATTTGACCGTGCTCCCTGAAATTCCCCCGCTCTGAAGTTCGGTTCCGTACACTGATCGATTGAAGTCGGTAGGCGCGCCACAAATCGTCTTCGGAATGTGGAGTAAAAATTTGGCCCCGGCCGTGGTCCCGAAACTACGTTAAGACACGTTGAAGGTATTCACGGAGGCCTTCCGAGGACAGTTCGTCGGGTCTTGGTCGGTTGTTTTGAACAAACCCACCAAAATGCAGCCTCAACCAGTCCCAGGTAATGGGGGTGATGATCGCGGACCGGACTTTCGCGGGTTCCTGCCCTTCCTCCCGAACGACGATCATGTAATCCTCGGCGCGCAGAAGAACGCGCAAGGTATCTTTGAAAGACTGTACCCCTTGGGCATAGGCCGCGTTTAGATAGTCGAGTTTCATCCGCGACTGCCCAGACTTTAAGGGCTCAACTTCATTCACTCTAATCGGTGAGTAGTAAGCGCCATTCACATACCCTGGCAGCATCTGCCAGGCGTACCAGCGGCCTCGCTCGAGTGTCATGCGGTCGGCCATTTGCCCCTCCGTCTCTACCGATTCGACGCGTTCAAGTTACGGGTTCACGTGCCGAAGTCCACGATTTTGGACGACGTGAAATCTAAATTCCCAATTCAAAACAATAGATTGTGCAAAATATGAGCGCTCTTCATTTTGGGCTCTTGAACCCCCGCGCTATGATCGGGCCATGCCGAAGCGGATCTCGTACCAGGGCGGGGCTCTGGTTACGCGGGGCGGTCGAGAGAGCTTCTTAAATGCGGGCGGGGCCCAAAGGCTACAGCGGCCGGGGGCTGCTGGCAGAGATGTCAGAGCCCCGCGCGTTTATCACTTACATTGATCGTCG
>MDTG01162674.1_pt1 | contig 13684 bp, 14 predicted proteins | sample 811421 | NCBI WGS metagenome assembly MDTG01 (sample SAMN05326645, study PRJNA326480) | marine metagenome | isolation source: seawater | place: Pacific Ocean: South East | collected 2011 | reverse complement strand
TTGATAGGCTGGATGTGGAAGCGCAGTAATGCGTGCAGCTGACCAGTACTAATAGCTCAATTGGCTTGATTTATGCACTGAAAAAAATTTTTATAAAATGTTAATATTAATTAAATTTTATGTTGAAATTAATTTTCTATTTTTTTAAAGATTTCTTTTGCTAAGTTTAAGGTTCCCTTTCTGAAATCGTTTTCAATTGTTATGTGTGGATTACTTGGATACTCAGGCTTAATATCAATGCCCCAGACATTTTTAGTTTTAACTTTGTAAAAAATTTTTGATTTTTTTTTTTTTAAATTTCTTAAATCACTTTTAATGAAAATTTCAGTATAATTTACCAGGTTTTTTCTATTATATTTAAAGATAACTCTAAAAAGACCAACTGTAGTAAAAATTACATTTATTTTTTGTTTACTGATTAATTTACATAAATTTGAATAAGCTTTAACCAGCTCTAGTCGTTTATTTTTAGAGTAAAGTTTAAATTGAAAAATATTTCTTATATCATCACCATGGATAAGTACTGTTTTACCATATTTTTTATTTATCAAAGATTTTAAATGCTTACCAATTGTTGATTTACCAGAGCCAGACAACCCAGTAATCCAAAATATTTTTCCATAGTTTTTTGATTTCATAAATGTTAATTAATTTTGTTAAAAGTTAAATTAATTTTACGTTAACATTAAATATTGAAAAAAAAAATAAATAGAAGAATTATTATTATAACAGGATCAGATTCCTCTGGTAAGTCAAAATTAGGTCATTTGATGGGCAGTCATCCAGATGCATTATTTAGTTATGCTACGACCTCTTATCATAAATATTTTAATGAAAAAAATTTTGTTATTTATGAAAACAAAGTTGAAGCTTTAAAAGATACCATTGAGCGTAATTTTTATTATCAAAATGGTGGTTATACATCTGATGGAAGAAAATGGTTAAAAACGGACAAACTATTTTTTTATGATTTTAAGAAAATTAGTAAGTATTTAAGACTCCAAATAAAAAAAAATATTACAATAAGTGATTTTTATTTTTACTGGAATGAAGCATTAATCTTAGGAAGAAAAAATGGTTTAAAAACGTCATTTACAGTTTTTGAAATTGAAAATGTTTTTAATATTAAAGTTATAAACCATCTAACAAATTCAAATAAAAATTTAAAAATTATTAACATTTATAGAAATCCCTTGGATCAAATAAAAAGCTTGAAAATAAATATATTGTTAAGAGGGGGCATATCTAAAAAAAATGGATTTAGTGGTGCACTATCAGGTCAATCAAATGTATTTAATTACAGCATAATATCTATTATTAAACAATACAATTTTCTAAGAAATAAAAAAGTGGCTATGCATTTAAAACTTAATGATTTGAAACCATTAAGACTCAAAACTGCAATAAATTTATCGAGATACTTATATAATAAAGTTGATATAAAATTTATAATTTTTTTACTTAAAGGCTCAAGACTGACTAATTACAAAAATAAATATTTTCATTTGAGGAGAGAGAGTCAGTCATTTAGGTTAAAAATCATTCAAAAACCGTTTAATTTAAAGTATTTGATAAATAAAAAAAATATTTCACAACACATGTATTCGTATGAAAAGTTTTTTTATTTAGTGATTTTAAAATCTTTAACAAATAATAACTTTAGATCAAAAAAGTTTGTATTTTTATATTTTCAAATAATGAGTTTAATATTTGGTTTTAGCGATATAAGAAAAAAACTGCCACTTAAAAAACTTGTAAAAATAAGAATAAACTCATTTAAAATTGTAAATAATACAAAGAAATTATTGAATAAGTATGAATTTATAAAAAATTAAGATTATTATTAAATGAAAAAGTTATCAAATGTATTTATAGCAACATCAAGTTTTTTTGAGCATAAAAAAATTAATTCTGGAAAATTTAAATTTATAGTCAATCCACTTAAGAAAAAACTAAAGTCTCAAGAATTAGTAAAATATGCAAAAAATTGTGAGTATATAATCGCTGGCACAGAAAATTACGATAAACATACGATAGATAATCTTAATAAGTTAAAATGCATATATAGATTAGGTTCAGGAATTGATAATATTGACCTAAATTATTTAAAAAAAAAAAAAATTAAATTTTTAAAATCAAAAACCACACCGGAAATAGCAGTTGCTGAGTTAATTGTTGGCTATATTCTTTCATTCTACAGGAATATTAGCGAACATGATAAAAATTTAAAAAACAAAATCTGGAAAAAAAAAAATGGGATCACTTTTATGTGGCAAAACCTTAGGGATTATTGGTTATGGTAAGGTAGGAAGACATTTACACAAAATTTTAAAAAATTTCGGAATTAAAATATTAATTAATGATACTAAAAAAATCAGTCAAAAAAATTCTAACATAAATTTGTTAATAAAAAAATCAGACATTATTTCTATTAATGTAAATTTTATAAAGAAAAAAAAACTGTTAAATAAAAAAAAATTAAATCTTTGTAAAAAAAATTGTCTTATAATTAATACATCTAGGCCTGAAATAGTTGACAATGACTATCTATTTAAATTATTAAAAAATAATAAAATTTTTGGCGCTTGCATGGATGTTTTTGATAATGAGCCCTATTATGGAAAATTTATAAAATTAAATAATGTATTATTGACACCACATATTGGAAGTTATTCTAAAGAAGTAAGATCAGATATGGAGAGAGAAGCTTTAAGGTACATTTTAGATTTAAAAATTTAATATGAATATTATTTTTGATTTTGATGGAGTAATTATCAATAGTCACAAGATTAAATCATTAGCTTTTTTTTATATATTTAGAGTTTATGGAAAAACCATTGGTTTAAGAGCTAGAAAATATCATTTAGACAACATAGGAAAATCTCGATATTTAAAATTCAAACATATTATTAAAAATATTCAAAAATCAAAAATTACACAAAAAAAATTACATTATCTTGATAAAAAATTTGATAATTTTTTACAAAAAAAATTAAAAAAAATGACGCCTTCTAAAAATTTAATTTTATTTTTAAAAAATAAAAAAAATAAAAGAAAAATGTTCATTTCAACCGGAACTCCTAAAAATAAAATTATAAAAATTCTAAAAGAAAAAAATCTAATAAAATATTTTAGTAAAGTTTATGGATCACCGAAATCAAAAAATAATCATATTAAAGAGATAAAAAAAAATGGAGAAAGAACATTGTTTATTGGAGATAGTTTTGAGGATTATCAAGCAGCAAAATTTTCAAATGTTGAATTTATCTTGAAGATAAACTCTGAGAACGTAAATTTAAGAAAAAAAATTAAACTTAATAAAATAAATTCTTTTAAATATTTAGAAAATAAAATAGGTTACTAGTCAATCTATTGAAAAATATTTTATTAATGTGATAATATTTTATTTATCTTAAATACTTGATTTATGAAAAAAATAATCGGAAAAAAAACATCTGTAATCATTAGAACTAAAAATGAGGAAAGATGGATTGGTCATGCAATACAATCGGTTCTAGAGTTTTTACCAGGATCTGAGATTATTATAGTAGATAACAACTCTACTGATGAAACATTGATGGTATGCAAAATGTTTTCAAAACCTAAAGTTTTGAAAAATGTAGATTCGTCTTATACAGATATTAAATTCGAAAATATTATTGATTACACTCCTGGAAAAGCGTTAAATAAAGGTATTAATATTTCATCTAGAGAAAATATTTTAATACTCTCAAGCCATTGTGTAATTAAAAGTATAAACTATGAAAAATTAAATAAAAATTTGAACAAATATGCTGGTATTTTTGGAAATCAAATTCCAGTCTACAAAGGTAAGAAAATTCAAAAAAGGTATATATGGTCAAATTTTAAAAATGATGGATCAAAAATTAATCTTTTTTCAGACATAGAAAATAGATATTTTTTTCATAATGCATTTTCTTTTTTTAAAAGAAAAATTTTAAAAAAATTTCCATTTGAGGAAGAGCTAACTGGTAAAGAAGACAGATATTGGGCAAAGATGATCGTAGATAATAAGCTAAATTACCTTTATGAACCTGATCACGTTGTTGAACATTATTATACTAAAAATGGAAACACATGGAGGGGATTAGGATAAAATCCTGATAGTTGTAAGTAATTTTTTTAAATATAACCATTAATTTAGAACATGTATTTAAAATATTAATAAATTTTTAAAATTAGCTAAAGAATTTAAAAATAAATATTAAATATTAGGATTTAATTTAAAATGAGCATAAGAAAAAAAAATAACCCACTAATAACGGTTTATATAACAAATTATAATTATGAGAGATATATAGGGAAGTCAATTTCAAGTGTTCTAGAACAAAGTTATCGAAATTTTGAATTAATTATTATTGACGATGGTTCAAAAGATAATTCAGATAAAATTATTAACTCATTTAATGATCCAAGAATAGTATTAAAAATATTTAACAAAAATATTGGTCTTAATAAAAGTAATAATATTGCTATAAAAAAATCGAAAGGAAAGTATATAATAAGACTTGATGCCGATGACTACTTTGAAAAAAACGCGCTCAAAATTTTTATAAATCATATAGCTAAAAATAAAGAGACTTCTTTAATTTACCCTGACTATTATATTATTGACGAAAATGGCATGAAACTTTCTAGAGTAAAAAGGGAAAATTTTATAAATAAAGTTAGAATGCTAGATTTACCAGCTCATGGAGCTTGCACAATGTTTAAAACTTCTACCTTAAAAAAAATTGGGGGATACGATGAAAGTTTTAATTGTCAGGATGGTTATGATATTTGGTTGAAAATTATAAACAAATATCACATTTCAAATATTAATTATCCACTTTTTTCTTATAGACAGCACACAACAAATTTAACAAAAAATGAGTATAAAATCTTAAGTACCAGAGCAAAGATTAAAGAGAAAAGAGTTAAAAAACTAAAATTAAATAAAAAAGATACACTAGCGATTATTACTATAAGAGACGCAAGTTTTAATAAAATAATAAATCCATTTACTAAAATCAATAAAAAAACATTGATAGACACTGCAATTTCTTATGCAACAAAAAGTAAATATATTTCTCAAATATTGGTGTCAACAGACAGTGAAAAAATTCAGGATTATATTAGAAAAAAAAAAAAATATAAGTTTAGAAACAAAAGATATCAAAGATAAAAACAACTTAGATTTATCAATCCACAATATTTTAAAAAATAAAAAATATAAAAAATTTAAAAATGTTTTAATTATATTTATTGAATTTCCTTTTAGAAGTGAGGTTTATTTAGATAAAGCAATAAATTCATTAAGATTATTTAATGCTGATGTAATTGAATGTGTTAGAAATGAAAATAGACTAATTTATTATCATGATGGAAAAGGCCTTAAACTTTTAAAGTCTAATAAGTTTTTAAAAGCAGAAAGAGACAGTATTTATGTAAGAACAGGTGGAGTAGTTGCTATAAATGTTAGCAAATTTAAAAAAAATAAAAAAATCTACAGTAAGAGTAAAATCGGTCATATTTTAATCGATGAAAGATCATCATTTTCAATCAAATCTTTGTTAGACTTAAAAATAGCAAAAAAAATGCATAATAATTTTCTTAATAAAAAATATTTATAGGTTGTATAATAAATAGTGAAAAAGTTATTTATTGTTGCAATTATCCCAGCAAGATCAGGATCCAAAGGTCTTTTAAATAAAAATATAAAAAAAATTAATAATAAACATTTAATCTATTACACAATAAATGATGCAAAAAATTGTGATTTAATAAAAAAGGTAGTTGTAAGCACTGACTCTATAAAGATTAAAAATATATCTGAAAAATATGGAGCTGAGGTTCCTTTTTTAAGATCTAAATCATTATCTGGTGATAAGGTTCCATCAAACCCTGTGATTAAAGATGCACTAATAAAATTAGAAAAAATTTATAAAAAAAAAATTGATATTGTTGTTTATTTACAAGCAACAGAAATTTTTAGAGAAAATTGGATGATAAAAAAATGTGTACAAACATTAATAAATGATAAAAAAATAGACAGTTGTTTTGTGGCTTATGAAACACATAAGAATTTTTGGAGAATAGATAAATCAGGTAAACCCAAAAGAATAAATAAATTTAATTATGATACAGTAAGACAAAAAAAAAATAATTTGTATAGAGAAGACACTGGTCTAGTTTGTGCAAGTAGAAGAAACATCATATTAAAGGGAAAAAGAATAGGGGGTAAAATAAAAATCATTCCTCACGATTATGATCTTGGTTCAATTGATATACACAATCATAAACAATTAAAAATTGCTGAAAAAATTATTAATATTAAAAAAAAACTTTTTAAAAAATAAAAATGAAAAATAAAAAAAAATACAAAACAATTTTATGTATCACACCAGTAAAACATCTGGAGGGTGTTTATGAAGAGATGTCAAAGTATGGAAATATTATTTATAAACCCAATATTAAAGAAAACCAGTTAGGAACAATTTTATCAAAGAATAAAAATATAAATATCATTTATTGTAACCCAAATAGGCAGAATTTTAGATTAGAAAAAAATAATCTTGAAAAATCATCGATAAAAGCAATTTTTACTGCCTCTACAGGAACCAACCATATCGATATTCAATATTGTAGCTCAAAAAAAATAAAAATTGTAAGTTACAAAAAAGATACAAAAATAATAAATAAACTTCCATCAACAAGTGAACTGGCTGTTGGGTTAATGATAAGTTTAATTAGAAATATTCCAAGATCTTTTGACTCTGTTAAAAAAAAAAAATGGGATTATTACCCTTTCATTGGAAGAGAACTAAAAAGCTTAACTATAGGAATTATAGGATATGGACGACTGGGAAAATTTATGGCAAAATTTTGTAGAGGACTTGGAATGAAAGTACTTATTAATGATCCTTTAGTAAATTCAAAAAAAATTAAAAAAGTAAGTCTAAAAAATCTTATAAAAAGATGTGATGTTCTATCTTTGCATGTGCATTTAAATCAGAGTACTCATAAAATGCTTAATAAGAATAATCTTATATATTCAAAAAAAAAACCATACATAATTAATACCTCTAGAGGTGAAATTGTAGATGAAAAGGATATTTATTATTTATTAAAAAATCGAAAAATTTCAGGTTATGCAACTGATGTTCTTGAGCATGAGTTTTCTATCTTAAATAAGAGCTACATTTTAAAAGGTATTATGGAAAATCTTAATATAATAGTTACTCCTCACATTGGAGGGATGACGTTTGAAGGTTCTAAACGAGCATGGATAAATAGTATGAAAAAACTGAAAAATATTATCTGATAATAATTTAAACACCAAAAAAGAGTTTGTTTGAGATAAAATTATATATAATTGAAATTTTTTATCTAGCTTATTGTAAACTCAACTTTTTTTGAGCTTTAATAAAGCTCATTAAAGGTTTTAATTTTTTTTTGGGATTTAGTTTCATTAATGTTCTAGCAATATGTAGGTCCATCGGTTCATCGATATTTACAGTTCTTTCTCTAGGCATTATGAAAGCCCTAGAATTTTTTGCACCAGTTCTGATCCTTTTTTCCAAAATATCCCTCCTCATGGAGTATATTGATCCATTTCTAATATAGGCATCTGGCTTAAGATCTTGCCTTCTTGTTTCTGGAATTTCTTTTGCACAAAAATCTTTAATCAAACCATTTATGACCTTTTTAATTCTAATTGGATGATGATCTTCTAATTTCATCATTGCAATAACAGTTTCGGCCTTTGTTTTAATATGGGTTTTGATAACTCCATCTATATCCTCTACTGTTTTAAATGGATTTGTACACATTAACTCAACAACAAAATCATATTTTTTATTTAATTTATTCTCCATAAATTTTGTAGCATGTAAATCACAGTCAACTGAAGTTGCATTATTGTTTGACAAGTTAAAAGGCCTTCTAAAGGGTGATTTACATCCGTATTGAATTGCAGTTGCTCTAATCTCGTCGCTATCAGATGATACAATTAAATCAGTAATTAATTTTGATTTTTTTGCTTCAAAAATTGTATAGGCAATTAATGGGTGTTTATTAATTAAAACAATATTTTTTTTTTTTTATTGTTTTCGATCCACCTCTTGCAGGTATTATTCCAAGAATATTATATTTTTTTTTATAATCCATATCAAATAAATTGTGTAATTTTTAAAAAACAATATGCTTTATTTTTACAACTCTATTATTTTTAATTCCTACTTTTATGCTAATAATCTTTAAATATCTATCAAGAAATATATTATTTTAACTTATAAGTTTTAAACTATATTCAAAAAAATATAAAAAAAATAATGAATAATTTAATTTTGAAATATAAAGTTTTTGAAGGTGAACAGTTTAGGAAATTATTAAAGAACAATAGAACAAATACTCTTCACTATAAAAAACTGAATTTGAATAAAACATGGCTTTCAGACTTGATACCAAATTTTACTGATAGTAAAAATTTTAGTTATAGTGAAAAAACTAGGAAATTTTTTAGGCTAATAACAAAAATTTTTTTTTATGATTATGATTTAATAAAAAAAAATAATGGAAGAGATAAAATTTGGATTCTAATCTCAAATTCAATTCGTAAATCTCACAGAGATTTAATTAAAAGAGAAGAAATAAGCATTGAAAAACCATCAATTATTACATGGAAAAGAAAATTTAAAATAAAAAAAATTTCTCAAATAATCAATCAAATCACTTATGCCTATTTAAGTATAAAATATTTAAAAAAAATTAACAAAAATTCAGACTATTTCGATATTGCATACAAGTCTCTCTTAAGCATAGATTTGTACAACTCAAAAATACTTAATAAACCTAAAGCAATATTAAGTTTTAAGGATTTTCAGAGACATGAAAATGCAATTATACAAAAATCAAAAATTTTAAAAATTCAAACATTTACAACCCAACACGCTGTGCATCCAAATTTTATTAGGGACAATGAAAGAGGGGGTAATTTAGTTTTTCTTAACTGTGAGTCGAAAAATATCCTTTTATGGGGAAATCTATTAAAGCAAGTTTATTTAAGATATCATCAGGATAAAACATTTTATCATTCAGAAAATTTTTTTATTCCGAAAAGAAAAAAAATAACTTTGAAAAAAAAGGGTATTTTATTTTGTTTTGGAGGCAAGCGTCATATATATGAGAACTTACATATGATTAAATTATTATTTAAAAATAAAAAATATTTCAAAGAAAATTATAAGATTTTTATTAAATTACATCCAGCAATAACCAAACAATATTTTAATAAATATTTTAAAAATCATCTTAAAGAATTTAATTATCAAGTAATTGAGTCAAAAAATAAGTCAAACGTATATATATCTAATAAAAATTTGTTTGCAATTACAGGTCTATCAGGATCGTATTATGATTGTCTTTATTTAGGTTTAAAAACACTTTTTTTTGATTATGCTCATAAATTATCAAAACCATTACCAAGAGTCACTTTTAATTTAAAAATAAAATCGAATTTAAAACAAGAATTACAAAAACTTGAAAAATTATCAAATATTTATTGGAAAAATAGAACAAATATAATTTTAAAAAAAGTGTGGGGTTTAAATGTCAATGAAAAAAGTAAAATAAAATTAACCGATCAAATTTCTAAAATTATAAATAATAAGTCTTCAGAAATTATTTAATAAATTATTTTAAAAAACATTGTCTAATATTTATTTGATTTTAAGTTAAAATAATTTAGTATTTAAGTATGTATATTTCTGAAATTGGTTGGAACTTTATGGGCGATATGGAACTTGCAAAAAAAATGATTCAAAAATCAAAAGACTCTGGAGCTACATTAGTAAAATTTCAGTATTGGCAAGAAAAATATTTAAAAAAAGGTGCCTGGGATGAAGACGGGAGACGAGAAATTTATACTTCTGCACAATTAAATGAGGAAAAAATTAATTTGATAAAATCTTTTTCTGAAGAAATTAATATTCCGTGCTTTTTTAGTGTTTTTAATGAACATGACGCGCAATTTATTAACAAACTTAAATTCAAAAGAATTAAAATTCCATCTCATGAAATAGCAAATTTAGATCTAATTAAATATTGTTTTGAAACCTTTGAGGAAGTTTATTTATCTGCTGGAGCGAGTACAGAGAAGGAAATAGAAAAAATCGCTGATCTTACTCAAAAAATTAAAATTAAAAATTTAACCGTTATGCATTGTGTTTCGTGTTACCCTTGTGAAATGGATAACGTTAATCTGCCTAGATTAATAAGTTTAAAAAAATATTTTCCTAATTTCACATTAGGGCTAAGTGATCACAGTCAATCAACAATTGTACCAGCTATAGCTGCTGCTTTTGGGGTTGAGGTAATTGAAAAACATTTTACAACAGATCATAATTTACCTGGAAGAGATAATAAGTTTGCATTGTTACCTGAAGAGTTTAGTTTAATGGTTCAAAACCACAAACAGGCTCTTTTAGCACTAAAAGATAAGGGTTTTGATTATCAAAAATGTGAGTCAGACACAGTAAATAATTATAGAGGTAGATGGAATAATATAAGTTAAATATAGATTAATTAGTATATTTAATTGAAAATTTTCATACAAAAATTTTTAATTATTTTATTTAATAAAAACTAAATTCAAGATAATTAAAAACACAATTATTATATTTTATCTTATTATATTAAAAGATTTATGAAAATTACAGTTTTTGGAGGCTCTGGTTTTTTAGGATCACATGTTGCTGACCAATTATCAGCTATTAAACATAAAGTTACAATATTTGATAGAACAAAATCAATTTATATCAACAAAAATCAAAAATTTTTTCATGGTAATATTTTAGATAAAAATAAAGTTGATAAAGCTGTAAAAGGGTCTTCGTATATTTATATTTACGCTGGCATCGCAGATTTAGACGATTGTTTTGACAAACCTTTTCAAACTGCAGAAAGTAATATTTTAGGTCTTATTAATATCTTAAACGCATGCGTAAAATATAAAGTAAAGAGAATAATTTATGCTTCCACTGTTTACGTAAATAGTAATGAAGGTGGATTTTATAAGTGTAGCAAAAAAGCTGCTGAAGATTTTATAAAAGAATATAAAAAACTATTTAATTTAGATTATACAATTTTTAGGTACGGTTCATTATATGGACCAAGAGCTGATAAAAATAATGGAATGTTAAACATATTAAAAAATGCGATTAAATCCAAACAAATAAGTTATCAAGGTGATCCTGAAGCCCAAAGAGAATATATTCATGTTTATGATGCAGCTAATGCAAGTATACTACCTTTAAATGGTGAATTTAAAAATGAAAGTATTATTTTAACTGGCCATGAAAGTCTAAAATTACCAGATCTACTAAAAACAATAAAAGAAATATTAAATCTAAAAAAACCAATTAAATTTAAAAAATTAAAATATAAAGGGCATTATGTCAGAACACCTTATGAATATATGTCTGATATTGGAAAAAAATATATCCCACCTTTACATGTTGATATTGGGCAGGGAATTTTAGATTTAATTCATGAAATTAAAAATGATAAAACAAACTAGAAAACATCTATTATCAGAAAGTATTAAAAGACCATATTGGCACAAAAAAAAAACTGACAGAAATTTAAACAAAATTTGTTTAGATAAAAATGAAAATAATGACGATAATTTAAAGAATATATACAAAAAGATTTTTGAAAAAAATTTTACAACTTCAGTAAGTTATTACCCAAACTTATATGATTGTTACAATTCAATTGCAAAGTTAAATAAAGTTCCAATAAATAATATTTTAATAGGAGCAGGTTCAGATGGAATTATTAGATCAGTGTTTGAAACATTCGTTCAAAAAGGTGACTTAGTGTTGAAAACGTTTCCCACATTCCAAATGTACAACATATATTCAAAAATCTATCAAGCAAAAACTATTAATATTAATTATAAAAATAAAAATAATCATATTTTTTTTGATTTTGAAAAATTTATTAAAATAATAAAAAATAAAAAAGTAAAACTTATATGTTTGCCTAATCCAGATAGTCCGACTGGCACCATAATTTCAAACAATAAAATTGAAATAATACTTAAAGAGGCTGAGAAGAAAAATACTTTAGTACTTATAGATGAAGCATATTTTCCTTTTTATAATAAATCCGTTATTAAATTTTTAACAAAATATAGAAATTTAATAATTTCAAGGACTTTTGCAAAGGCATGGGGATTAGCAGGTCTAAGAATTGGATATGGAATAGCTAATCATGAAGTAATTAAATATATGAATAAAGTTAAGTCTATGTATGAGGTAAATACTTTTGCAGCTCATACAATTCCTCATATTATAGCAAAAAATAAAGAAGTACTTAATAGTGTTAAAAATCAAAATAATTCAAAATATTTTTTTTTAGAAAAAATGGAAAAAATGGGATTTGATACACTAAAAAGTTATGGAAATTTTTGTCATGTTAAATTTGGAAAAAAATCAAAAAAAATTCATAAAATTTTAAAAAAGTATGTTTTGTACAAAGAAAATTTTTCTGAAAATTGTCTTAATGGATACAGTAGGTTTTCATTAACAAGTAAAAATGATTTTAAAAAAATTATAAATATTATTTCAAGGGTAAAATAAAATATGGTTCCTAAAGTTTTAGTTATTGGCTGTGGAAGAATTGCAGGTTGGCATTGTAGAGCTATTAAATTACAAAAAAAAATAAAACTTCTAGGTGTCTGTGATCTTAATTTAGATAAAGCAAAAAATTATGGTAAAAAATTTAACGTTCCATATTTTACTAATTATCGGAAAATGATTAGGGATTTGGATCAAGCAAATACTGTTGCAATAATTACACCTTCTGGAATGCATTTTGAACATTCATATGAAATTTTGAAAAATTATAAAAAAAATATAATTGTTGAAAAGCCAACTTTTATGAAACCATTGCAGGTAGTTAAAATATATAATTTGGCATCAAAATTAAAAAAAAAAATTTATCCTGTTTTTCAAAATAGGTATAATTTAGCAGTCCAAAGATTAAAAACAGCTATAAAAAAAAACGAATTAGGAAAAATTTATTTAGCAACTGTTAGAATGAGATGGTGTAGACCTCAAAGATATTACAATCTCTCTAAATGGAGAGGAACTTTTTCTCATGATGGGGGGGCTTTAACAAATCAAGGTATACATCATTTAGATTTGTTGAAATACTTAGTTGGTGATATCAATTCTGTTTACTGCGAGATGAAAACTCTAGGTGTTAAATTAGAGGTAGAGGATACTGCTTTATCAATTATAAAATTTAAAAATGGTGCAATTGGAAATATAGAAGTAACTACAGCTGCTCGTCCTGATGATTTTGAGGCATCAATATCGATTATGGGAGAAAAAGGAATGGCACAAATTGGTGGTATAGCAGTAAATAACCTTGAAATTTTTACTCCCAATAAAAAGGAATGCAAGAGGTATAGTGATGATTTTTCAAAGTTACCAGATAGAGGCAGAGTATATGGAAGAGGTCATTTTGATTTCTATAAAGATATTATTAGAGATTTTAATGGAAAAAAATTCCCAATATCATTTGAAGATTGTTTGAGTTCGATAAACATATTAAATGCGCATTACGTCTCAAATGAAAAAGGCAAAGAGATAAAATTAAAAAAAAATGTTAATGT
>MDTG01413212.1_pt1 | contig 13685 bp, 11 predicted proteins | sample 811421 | NCBI WGS metagenome assembly MDTG01 (sample SAMN05326645, study PRJNA326480) | marine metagenome | isolation source: seawater | place: Pacific Ocean: South East | collected 2011 | reverse complement strand
CATTTGAAACAAGTTTTAAAAAAAGGCAGTGAAAAAGCTAGTATAATAGCTGAGGAAAACTTAAAAAATATTCGTGATATAGTAGGATTGATATAATATAAATCTTATATGATACAAATTGAATCAACGCCAAATCCAGACTCTTTAAAATTTATATCTGAAAAAACTATTTCAGCTGTTGGTACGGAAGAGTTTCAAAAAAGTAGAATAAATAAAGCGTCAAATTCTTTCGTAAAAGAACTTTTAGGATTTAAAGGAGTTGAACTTATTTTGCTTTCAAAGAACTTCTTATCAGTAAAAAAAACAAAAAATATTAATTGGGACGAACTAAAGCCAATGGTCATTTCTTTATTAAATGACTATTTTGAAAAAAATGATGGCCCGATCCTTAAAGATGATAAAATACAACCTAATAAAGCTAATAATAGCAATGAAACAGTAAACAAAATAATTGAAGTTTTAGATACCAAAATACGTCCAGCTGTGGCAAGAGATGGTGGAGACATTAAATTTAAATCTTTTGAGAATGGAATAGTTAAAGTTGAATTACAAGGGAGCTGCTCGGGTTGTCCAAGTTCATTAATGACTTTAAAGCAAGGAGTACAAAATCTTCTTAAGCATTACGTTAAGGAAGTGAACTCTGTAGAGGCAATATAATTATGAAAAAAAAATTAAGCTATAGAGATAAACTACTAGAACTCGCATTTATTTATAGTGTTAAAGAGATTCAGGAGTATGTAAAAAATAAGAAAAATTTAACCACTGGCCAGCTAGAGTTAATTTTAAAGAAGAATAAAATTGCTATTCCGAAAGATTTTAAGACGAGCTTTATTAAAGAAAATATTTTTAAGCCTATCAATAAATTCAAAAATAACGTTACAGAATTCAAAGAAGATCAAATAAAAGCAAAAAATAAGTTTTTTAGAAAAACACAAAATTTTAAATATGACTCCCAAAGAAAAATCAACTTAAGTTTAAAAAATTTATGGAACAATTTAGGTAAAATAGGATTTAATTTTTTAAATATTATTCCAATGTTAGGTAAAACATTTTACGGTTTTTTTGCAAATTCACTAACAGAATTATTTAATGGAATTTATAATCAACAAATAAATCCAAAAAATGCAAAAACAGCTATTATTGGTATTTTTGTAATTGTTGGAATAACTACCCTTGTAATTAATGGTTTAACTAATTACGAAACTGCAAGTCAGGTGAAAAAAGTTGAAATTCAGAAACAACAAACTAATGAAAAAAAAGTAGAAAAAAAAGTAGAAAAAAAAATTGAAAAGAAAGTAAATAAAAAAAAACAATCTAAACCTTTGGTTAAAAATGAAAAAAAACAACCAAAGTTAAAAGTTAAAAAGAATTCTGTTGCCGAAGTAATCCTTCCAGATCTTAATCTCAAAACCGAAACAGTTCTAAATCTTTTTAAAGATGTCGATTATGATTTAAGCCAAGTGAGAAATAAAAAACTAGTAAAACCAATATATTTTACTCAATTTCCTAAAGATCTTGATGAACTACAAAATACAAGATTAAAAAAAGAAACATTTATAAAAATCGTTCTTCCATTAATAGTTGCTGAGAATGAGAGAATATTAGCTGATCGAAAAAAATTAAAAAGGGTGTTACAAAAAAAACAAACCTCAGACTTAGAAAAACAATGGTTACGACAAAAGCTTTTAGAATACAAAGTTAAGAAAGGTAGTATGGAAGAGTTAACGAGCAGAATAGATATTATACCAACTTCAATAGCTTTAGCTCAAGCAGCAAAGGAAAGTGGTTGGGGAACCTCTAGATTTGCTTTAGAAGGAAACGCAATATTTGGGCAGTGGACCTGGAGTGGAAATGGAATAGCGCCACTAGATAGAGAAAGTAATAAAAATCACAAAATTTTGAAATTTCCAATTTTAAGAGCTTCGGTTAAAGCTTACCAAAACAATCTTAATACGCACAAAAGCTATTTAAAATTTAGAGAGAAAAGATCTTCTATGAGAAAGAAAAAGATGGATATCTCTGGTCTACAACTGACTGAAACTTTAAAAAATTATGCTCAAACAGGATCTGAATATATCAAAATTTTAAATCAAATTATTAGACAAAATAGATTAACAGACTTTGAGCCAGTAAGATTAGTAAATTCTGTTAAACAAATCGAACTTAGTTCTTAATTATTTCTCACTTATAACAAATTGAATGCCAAGCCAACGCCAAAAACCAGTTTCGTCTCTTAAAGAACAATTTATACGGCCTCTTTCATCAGTAAACTTTTCATTAATATAAATTTTTAAAACGTCTTTAGTCATAAAAGTGATTTTAGATTTTTTCCAAGCACCGCCTTCATTGGAGTAACAATTTATTAATTTAAGGTTTTTTATATTATCATAAAATTCTATCTTAACTATAGGTGGATTTTTACTCGCAACAAGATATTTTTCTTCTGGGAATATTTTTCTATATTTAAAAGGCAAAGTTTTAGTTATAGAAGTAAATCTCTTTAATTCACCATATTTTTCATTAATGGGAAATCTAGGTAATACATAAAAATCTTTAGTTTCATCTATTACACCTGAATGTTGACCAAAAGCATATTTAAAACCTAGAGATTTAATTATATTTATAAAATTCATACTATATTCTCCAAAAGGATAAGAAAAAAATTCAGAATTTTTCCCTAATTTTTTTTTAAAAATATCTATTGAAGTTTTTATATCTTTTTTTATAACCTCATTACTTTCATCAACTAAATATTCATGAGTATGGCTATGATTTCCTATTTCAACAAAATCTTCTTTAGCAAGTTCTTTTATTTCATCCCAACTCATGTAATTAAATGCTCCTACCTCTCTTGTATTTATAAATAAAATAAAAGGAATTTCTTTTTTTTTAAGAATTGGCCATGCATTTTTATAAAATGAAGTAAAACCATCATCAATAGTTAATAGAATTTTCCTTTGTTTCTTTTTGTTCTTTAAAGAAAACTCAAAGTTAGTAGGGTGTATAAATTCAATATTATTTTTCTCTATTATCTCTAACTGTTTTTTAAAATCTAAAATTCTTATATTTGTGGAGGGATATTTATTTTCCTCAAAACGGTGGTACATTAGAGAAATTATTCCAAAATCCTGAATATTATCTAGCGATGTTTTAGAATACGAATTGTTTTGCAAACAGATTGTAGTTATAAAGAGAGTAATGATTAATAATTTTTTAATTTTAAATTTCATAGGAAAAAATGATAAAATAGGCTTAAAATTTGATAATAATTTTTTTACACATGATTTTAATAATACAATAAAAAATAATGATAAGTTGACTCTAACCATATTAAATTTCATGAAAAAGCACAAAGTAAATTTTAATAACAATTTTTCAATACTTGTAAACAACGGCCCCGGTAGTTTCTCATCTATACGCGTCTCATTAGCGATAGCAAAAGGTATAAAAATATCAAAAAAAATTAATTTATTTGGTTTTAGTAATTTAGATCTTGGCCGATTTAGCCTTGAAAATATTGAGCTTTTAATAAAAAAAAATTTGATACAAAAAAAATTGATAAAACCTATATATTTAAGTTAAATACTTTTTATTATGAATTCTATTGAAGAGAAATGCAAGACAAAGGGCGTAAGGCTTACTGACCAAAGAAAAATTATAGCTGAAGTAATGGCCAAGTCAAAAGATCATCCCGATGTAGATGAACTACATAAAAGAATAAGTCAGATAGATAAAAAAATTAGTATTGCAACTGTCTATCGAACTGTAAAACTTTTTGAAGAATCTGGTATTCTTGAAAAACATGATTTTAAAGGCGGCAAAGCAAGATACGAGCAATCCCCAGACGAACACCACGACCATTTAATAGATATTAATAGTGGTGAAATTATAGAATTTGTTGATAAAGACATTGAACAACTTCAAAATGCAGTTGCAAAAAAACTTGGTTATAAGTTAGTCGATCATAAACTGGAACTTTACGGATCAAAAATAAAAAAATAAATTGCAAAAAAAAATTTTTATTAAAACACTGGGTTGTCAAATGAATGAATATGATAGTAATCGTATTTTAGATTTGACTAAAAACATCAATTACATTTTAACAAAAGATTTAAGCAAGGCAGATTGTTATATTTTAAATACATGTCATATACGAGAAAAGGCTACAGATAAAGTTTATCATGACATTGGTAGATTAAAAAAAGAATTTAGAAACAAAAAGAAACCAATAGTATTAATTGCAGGCTGTGTTGCTCAAGCTGAGGGCGATATTTTGTTAAAAAAAGAAAAATATATTGATGCAGTGATAGGTCCGCAATCTTACCATAAAATAAATAAAGTAATTATAAATTTAGAAAATAAATCTAAAAAAATTAACTCTACAGAATTTAATGTTATTAAAAAATTTGATGAATTAAATCTTGTAAGAAACTCTGATAATCAAATTTCATCTTTTTTAACAATTCAAGAAGGTTGCGATAAGTTTTGTAAATTTTGTGTGGTTCCTTATACGAGAGGAGGAGAATACTCTAGGTCAATAAATGAAATAGTTAAAGAGGCTAATGTGCTTGTTGAAAATGGATCAAAGGAAATTACGTTATTGGGACAAAATGTAAACGCATACAATTTTAGAGGAAATAAACTTTCAAATTTAATTTTTGAAATTGCTAAAATTAAAGATCTTAAAAGAATAAGATATACAACCTCACATCCTCGAGATTTTACTAATGATTTGATAAAAGCTCACGGTCAATGTGATAAATTAATGCCTTTAATACACCTGCCTGTACAAAGTGGATCAAATAAAATTTTAGATTCTATGAATAGGAGGCACACAATTGAGGATTATCTTGATAAAATTAAGAAGCTAAAAAATATTCAACCAAATATCAAATTTTCAAGTGATTTTATCATTGGTTACCCTGGAGAAAATAGAGAGGATTTTGAAAAAACTTTAAAGCTTTTGAAAGAAGTCAAATTTATTAATTCTTTCTCTTTTGTATTTAACGCAAGGCCAGGCACGCCAGCTGCGAGTTTAAAAAAAATTGATGACAATAAAACTAAAGATCGATTAAAAGAATTCCAAGAAATTGCCTATCAAATTAAGAAAGATTATAGAAAGAAATTATACAATACTTCTCTACTAGTCCTTTTTGAAAATTTAACTAAAGTTGGAAATAATTATTTTGGTAGAGATGAATTTTTTAATTCTGTAATTGTTTCAAGTGATACTAATCTAGTTGGGCAAATAAGAAAAATTAAAGTAAAAGATATAAATCGTAATACGATATTTGGAGCAATAGATGACGAACCAAATAACAAGGAATTTGCAGCTTAAATCATGCTAGAACTTAATAAGTTAAATCAAAATTTGATTATTAAAAAAATAGACAAAGAAACATTAAACCTACAAATTATAGACAATGAAATGCTTATGTTAATAGTTGGTCAATTTGACCAAAATTTAAAGCAACTTTCAAAGTTAACAAGTACAATCGTTTATTTCAGAGGAAACTCGATAACATGTAAAGGCACTCAAGATAGCCTTAATGTATTTTGTGAAGCTATTAAATTTTTAATAAATAAATATATTTTAACAAAAGTTATTGAAAAAGACGATATAGTATTATCAGTGAAAAAAAATATAGATTTAGAAAACTCAAATGTTAAATCATTCCAGCAATTAATTAAAACGCCTAGAAAATCAGTTATTGCTAGATCTGAAAAACAGTCAGATTATATAAAAGCTCTAAAAGAAAATGATATAGTTATGTCATTGGGGCCAGCTGGAACAGGAAAAAGTTTTTTAGCTGTTTCAGTTGCAGTAACCTTGTTAATGGAAAAAAAAATTGAAAGAGTTATTTTATCAAGACCAGCAGTTGAAGCTGGCGAAAAATTAGGATTCCTTCCAGGAGACATGAAAGAAAAAGTTGATCCGTATCTTAGACCTTTGTACGACGCTTTGTACGAATTATTTGGAACTGATATTATAGACAAAAAGATTGATACAGGGGAAATTGAAATAGCCCCATTAGCTTTCATGAGAGGCAGAACATTAAAAAATAGTTTTGCAATATTGGACGAAGCTCAGAATGCAACAGAAACACAAATTAAAATGTTCTTAACAAGAATTGGTGAAAATTCAAAATTAGTAGTAAATGGAGATCCATCTCAAATTGATTTATTAAATAAATCTCATTCAGGACTTATTAAATCAAAAAATATTTTAAAAGATCTCGATGAAATAAGAGTTATAGAATTTGATCATAGTGACGTTGTAAGACACCCCTTAGTTTCAAAAATAATTAGAGCTTATCAAATCAAAAACATTAATGATCAAGATTAATGTAGTCACTGCTGACTTAAACTGGCAACGTTATATTCAAAACCCCTCAAGTTTTATTAACAATAAGATAAAATTTTTTAACAAAAAAAATAAAAATTTTAAAAAAAATATTATTATTTGCACTTTATTATTAGCAGGAAACAAAGAGATAAAAAAACTTAATAAGAAATTTAGAAAAAAAAATAAGACTACCGATGTTTTATCTTTTCCATTTTATGAAAAAAAGGAATTGCTCAGGAGGCTAAAAAAAGAAAAAGAAATCTATTTAGGAGATATTATTGTTAACTTAAGCAAAATAAGAAATAAAATAATTATTGCAAAATTTAAATCAGAATTTAACTCACTTTGGGTACACGGACTTGTTCATTTATTTGGATATGATCACAAAAAAAAAAAGGATTTTAAGAAAATGAGTTTAGTTGAAAAAAATTTTTTAAAATATATAAAATAAATGATTAATAAATATCTAAGCAATCGATCTTTAGTTTTGTATTTTATCCCCTTTATACTTGGTTGTTTAACCGTATTATCTTTTCAACCATTTAATTATACATTTGTTAATTTTATTATATTACCATTTATATTTTATTTTATTATTTTTATAAAAAAGAAATCTAAGAGCAAATACAGAAAAAAGCCATATTATAAAAACCTATTTATTCTCGGCACCTCATTTGGTTTTGGATTTTATTTAAGTGGATTACACTGGATAACCCATTCGTTAACATTCGATGAAAACTTTAAATTTCTAATACCTTTTGCTTTGATACTTATACCGTTATTTTTGAGTTTGTTTTTTAGTATTATAATAATCTTGATTGGCCCATATTTAAATTTAAATTATTCTTCCATATTAATTTTTTCTGGTGCTTTAGCTTTTTCAGATTTTATAAGAGCTAAAATATTGACTGGTTTTCCCTGGAATCTGTGGGCTTATAGTTTTTCATGGTCAACGGAAATTATTCAATTTCTGCATTTAACTGGTTTTTTTGCTTTTAATCTTCTTATAATAACATTATTTGTTTTACCCTCAGTTTTATTTTTTAAAACGAGTATTCAAAAAAAAATGTTCACATTAGTTTCACTAATGTTAATCTTTTTTAGTTTGTACATTTATGGAAATTTTTCTATTAATAAAAATAATTTGTCTTTAAATTCCCAAGGACTAAAATTTAATGTTAAAGTTATCTCTCCAAATTTTGATTTAGAATATGGGCTCTCAATTAAAGAAATAGAAAAAAGGCTAAAAAAATTAGTAAGATATAGTGAACCAAATAACCAAATAAAAACCTTGTTTATTTGGCCTGAAGGTCCTTTAAGCGGTTACAGTTTTAATGAAGTTTATAAGTTTAAGAAAATTATAAGTAAAAAATTTAGTGACAATCATTTTATCATATTTGGCATTAACAGGTTGGATAAAGAAAAGGGTCAATTCTATAACAGTATAATCCTTATAAATAATAAGTTTGAAATTATTCAGCAATACAATAAACAAAAACTTGTCCCGTTCGGTGAATTTTTACCATTTGAAGTTTTTTTAAGTAAGATAGGATTAAAGAAAATAACAGAAGGAATAGGCTCCTATTTAAATGGTGAAAAACAAGAAAATCTTGTCATAGACAATTTAAATATTCTACCTATGATTTGTTATGAAATTATATTTTCAAACTTAATACAAAAAAGTGATAAAAATACTAATTTGATTGTAAATATTTCTGAAGACGGATGGTTTGGCAATACTATTGGACCTTCTCAACACTTTGCTAAAAGTATCTTTAGGTCTGTTGAACAAAATTCTTTTTTAATGAGATCGGCGAATAAAGGAATAAGTGCAATAATTAATAACAAAGGTGAAGTAATTAAAAAACTTAACATCGATGAAGCAGGAAATATAGAGTATGAAGTACCTTTAATTAAAACAAAATATAAAAATAAAAATAATTTAATTTTTTTTATTCTTTTATTTTCATATTTTTTAATTTATATAATCTTTAAAAATAAAAATGAAAAATAATAACTATTTATTTACCAGTGAATCTGTTTCCGAAGGGCACCCTGACAAAGTGTGTGACCGTATTTCAGATATGGTTGTTGACTCTTATTTATCAAAAGACCCAGTTTCGAGAGTTGCTTGTGAAACCTTGACAACTACGAACAAAGTTATTCTAGCAGGAGAAACCAGAGGTCCAAAAATAGATAAAGATGAATTAATTCAAAAAGTAAGAAATTGTATAAAAGATATTGGGTACGACCAAGAAGGTTTTAGTTGGAAGACAGTAAATATAGATACTTTTTTACATGAACAATCTAAAGATATTGCAATGGGAGTTGATTCAAAGGATAACAAAGATGAAGGTGCAGGAGATCAGGGAATAATGTTTGGTTATGCATGTAATGAAACAGAAGAATTGATGCCAGCCCCTATACACTTTTCTCATAAAATTCTAAGATTAATGGCAGAAGACCGTAAAAAAGGTGCCTTACAAGGAATAGAACCTGACTCTAAAAGCCAAGTAACAATGCAATACGAAAATGACAAACCAACTAAAGTCACATCAGTCGTTATATCGACACAACATTCAAAAGACTTAAATCAAGAAAAAGTAAAAAATTTAATTCTTCCTTATATTGAAAAATCTATCCCAAAAGATTATTTAGCTGATTTAAACACAAAAGAAATTTATATAAATCCTACTGGGCAGTTTATAATAGGTGGTCCTGATGGTGATACCGGTTTAACAGGAAGAAAAATTATTGTAGATACATATGGAGGTGCAGCGCCACATGGTGGTGGAGCTTTTTCTGGTAAAGATCCAACTAAAGTAGATAGATCTGCAGCGTATGCGGCAAGATATTTAGCTAAAAACATTGTTGCATCTGGTGTTTCTCAAAAATGCCTAATTCAACTAGCTTATGCAATTGGTGTATCTAAACCCCTCTCTATTTTTTTAAAATTAGCAAATGGAGATGACTCTAAGGTTGAAAAAATAAAAAAGATTATTGAAAACAATTTTAACCTTTCGCCAAGAGGTATTCGTGAAATGTTAAAATTAAATAACCCAATATATGAAATTACCTCCGCATACGGTCACTTTGGTAGGAAGCCATCAAATAATGGCGAATTTAGTTGGGAAAAAACAGATAAAACTGACTTATTTAAACTGTAATCTTGAAAAAACCATAATTTTCTTTTAAAAGATATTTAATAATCAAACTTTCAAAATGGGCACTAGCCCATTTTTTTTTAGGAGCAATAAAATGTTAAATAGAGGATTAGATAAATTAGAACTTTTAAGAATAGTCGAGGCTGTTGCAAACGAGAAATCTATTGATAAAGAATTGGTAATAGGTTCAATGGAAAGCGCTATTCAAAAAGCGGCTCTTACAAAATTTGGTAATGACAATAATATTGAAGTTATAATTGACAGAGAAAGTGGTGATATAAAAATTCAAAAAGTTTTAGATATAGTAGAAAAAGTAGAGGACTTTTCTAGAGAAATTACTTTGGATGAGGCAAAAAAAATAAAGCCACAAAATACTGAACTTAAGGTAGGAGAAAAAATTTTTGAAGAACTTCCTCAAATTGACTTTGGACGAATTGCTGCACAAAGTGCTAAACAAGTAATAAGTAGTAGAGTTAGAGAAGCAGAAAAAAATAGACAATACGAAGATTTTATAGAAAAACAGGGCCAAATATTAAGTGGTATTATTAAGAGATTAGAGTATGGGAATGTTATCGTAGACCTAGGTAAGGCTGAAGGTGTAATTAAAAAAGATGAATTAATACCAAGAGAAATTTTAAAAACAGGTGATCGTGTAAAAGCTTATTGTTATGAAGTAAAAAAAGAATTGAAAGGGCACCAAATTTTTTTATCAAGAGCCCATCCGCAATTTTTAGCAAAATTATTTTTTCAAGAAGTGCCTGAAATTTATGAGGGAACTATTGAAATTAAATCAGTTGCAAGAGATCCAGGAAGTAGAGCTAAAATTTGTGTCCATTCACAAGATTCATCAATAGATCCAGTTGGAGCTTGTGTCGGCATGAGAGGAAGTAGAGTTCAAACAATAGTAAATGAATTACATGGTGAAAAAATTGATATTATCAAATGGACTGAAGATTTGCCGACATTGATTTCAGAGTCATTATCACCTGCTGAAATTCAAAGAGTCCTAATTGATCAAGACAATAAAAGAATTGATATAATTTTAACCGAAGAAAATCTTAGTAAAGCTATTGGTAGAAGAGGACAAAATGTAAGGCTTGCTTCAAAGCTAACTAACTTTGAAATAGATATTCTTACAGATAAAGAGGACTCAGAGAGAAGACAAGCTGAATTTAAAGAAAGAACCGATACATTGGTTAAAAACTTGGAAGTCGATGAAACTTTGGGCCAACTTTTAGTTTCAGAAGGATTTCCAAGTATAGAAGATATTTCTCAAGCCGCACCCGAAGATATTGCAAAAATTGAAGCCATTGACGAAGAAACAGCAAATGAATTGATCAATAGATCAAAAGAAACTTTGATTAAAGAAAAAGAAGCTGTAGCTCTCAAGCTTAAAGAATTGGGTGTCGAAGAAGCTTTAATTAATTTGAAAGGTATGACGCAAGGTATGCTTGTAATACTAGGTCAGAAAAATATTAAAAAAATAAATGATTTTGCTGATTTGTCATCCGATGAATTAATTGGTGGTTTTGATGAGATTAAAGGAAAAAAAATTAGAATAGATGGGTATCTAGAAGAATTTTCTTTATCAAGAAAAGAAGCAGACGAATTAATTATGTCAGCTAGAGAGATAGCGTACAAGTAATGTTATGGAAAAAGACAAAAAAAAAAAGACACTTACAATTTCATCAGATTTAAAAAAGAAAATTGACACAACTTCTATAAGCACTGACGGAAAAAAATCTTTTGCTGTTAAAAAAAGAGAACCATTTAAAGGAAATAAAAATTTCAATAAAGTTAACACAAATCAAGCCCAAGTAAAAAACCCCGATCCTAAAAAGAAAAACTTTGCAAGAAAATTTGTCGAGCAACAGGCAACTAAGGCTTTTATAAAGAAAGACGATAAACCTACAGGAAAAAGCAAATTAAAACTTAAAGGCCCCATAGATAAAAGAGATTTTAAACTGACCGTTTCAAGAGCATTAAATGTAGAAGAAATTGAAATTAAACAAAGAAGTTTGGCTTCTGTTAAACGAGCAAGGTTAAAAGAGAAAAAAAATAATCCAGACGGTGACAAAAAAGAATTTAAAAAAGTTTTGCGTGACGTAAAAATTCCAGAAAAAATAACTATTCAAGAATTATCCAATAGAATGGCAGAAAAATCTAATGATGTAATTAAATTTTTATTTAATATGAAGGTGGTGGCAACGATTAATCATGTAATAGATAAAGACACAGCTGAATATATAGTAAAAGAATTTGGTCACACTCCTGTTTTAGAAGAAAAACCAAATTTGGAAGTTCAAAAAAAACAAGAAAATTTAAAGGGAGATGTACAAACAAGACCGCCAGTCGTAACAATAATGGGTCACGTAGATCATGGTAAAACCTCTTTATTGGACGCCTTAAGAGACAGCAATGTTGTTTCAGGAGAGCACGGAGGCATAACGCAACATATTGGCGCTTACCAGGTAAAGACCAATGATAATAAATTAATTACATTTATAGATACACCTGGACACGCAGCGTTCACTGAAATGCGTGCAAGAGGTTCAAAAATAACAGATATAGTTATATTAGTTGTTGCTGCAGATGATGGAATAAAACCACAAACTGTAGAAGCTATAAAACACGCTAAAGCTGCTAAAGTACCTATAATTGTTGCAATAAATAAGTGTGACTTACCTGAAAAGAACATAAGTAAAATTAAAAATGAAATGATGCAATACGAGTTAATCGCAGAAGATTTAAGTGGTGATACACTTTTCGTTGAAGTTTCTGCATTAAAAAAGCTTAATCTAGATAAGTTAAAAGAAAGTATTCTATTACAGTCAGAGATACTTGATTTAAAGGCTTCTTTCTCAGATCAAGCAAGAGGTGTTGTTATCGAGTCTAAAATAGATAAGGGAAAGGGACCTGTGTCGACTATTTTAGTTAGTAATGGCAAATTAAAAAGAGGAGATCATTTTATTTGTGGAAATACTTGGGGAAAAATAAGAGCAATGATTAACTATGATGGAAAAATTGTTAATGAAGCCCTTCCTTCAATGCCTGTTGAAATTCTTGGAATGAATAGTTCGGCCTATGCGGGAGCAGAATTCATGGTTACCAAAGATGAGGTAGAAGCAAAAAAAATGGCAGAATTTAAACAAATTAATTCCGATCAAAATAAAGTTCTAGTAAAAGACAAAACAGCTTTATTTGATGATGTAAAAGGTAAAGATGAATTAAATATTATAATTAAATCTGATGTGCAAGGTTCAAGTGAAGCGTTAAAAATGGCTATCAATAAAATCGAACATGAAGAAGTTGAAGCAAAAATTATTTTATCAGATATTGGCATGATTAATGAAACAGATGTTTCTTTAGCAAAAGCGTCAAACGCAATATTAATTGGTTTTAACGTTAAACCCAATAGAGAATCAAAAAAATTAGCCGAAGAACAAAAAATAGATATAAAATATTTTAATATTATTTATGAAGCTCTAGATTATGTTTCAAAATCTTTATCTGGACTTTTAGATCCTGATATAAAAGAAACAGTTCTAGGAAGCGCAGAGATTCAAAAAGTGTTTGCAGTTTCTAATGCTGGAAAAATAGCAGGTTCTAAAGTTGTAAACGGAGAAATCAAAAGCAGATCTAAAGCAAGAATAATAAGAGACGGTGTTGTAGTTTATACTGGAGAAATTTTAACAATTTACAGAGAAAAAAATCAGGTTAAAGAAGTAGGAACAGGTTTAGAATGCGGGATAAGTTTAAAAGATTTTATAGATTTTAAAGAAAAAGATATAATTGAGTCTTTTTTAGCGGAGGAAATACAAAGGTCAATTTAATGGGAAATCAATCTTCACAAAGGTCGTATAGTCAAAGACAACTAAGAGTTGGGGAACTGGTAAAACAGAATTTAGGTGAGTTATTGATCAGAAATGAAGCAAAAATACCTTTAGTAAACTCTAAATTAATTACAGTTACTGAAGTAAGAATGACCCCAGATCTAAAAACAGCCAGAGTATATGTTATTCCCTTAGGTGGAGCAGACACCAGGGAAACAGTTAGGATCTTGACGGAGTACTCACATCTTGTTAGAAGAGCCCTGTCTAAAAGGCTAGATATAAAGTTTCTTCCTAAACTTACATTTGTAGAAGATAACTCATTTGAATATGCTGAAAAGATTG
>MDTG01382843.1_pt1 | contig 13685 bp, 12 predicted proteins | sample 811421 | NCBI WGS metagenome assembly MDTG01 (sample SAMN05326645, study PRJNA326480) | marine metagenome | isolation source: seawater | place: Pacific Ocean: South East | collected 2011 | reverse complement strand
CTCTCTCCAGCAACATATGAGATGCCACTTAATATTGGTTGTAGTAATGCTAGGTCCATCCCGTTTGGATTTTGTTCAACACGGTACAAATTCCAAGTTTCATCGACCTCTCCTTCTGGCCAGATCCAAGAAATAGTGACTTCATAGCATAAATTCCAGTCCTTTAGAATATCATAGCATGCGGTGTCATTAGTAAATTTCCAATTGTTTTGCATGTTGATAACTGATGTTGATGGAGGATTGGAATCTCCGCATACGAAAGTAGCAGTTCCGTTTTCCATAGATACATTTGCAAGATGATTATAAGTTTGACCAGTTCTATCAACTGGTATGATAGCGTATGATGAACAGAAGCCATCAGGGACAGTAATCAAATCCTGCCATACGGATTCGGAAAGAGGGACAAATGTTCTAAATGAGTCCAATACTAAATCATCCCATACTAACTCGTTGTAATCTTGTTTAGGGGATTGGAAGATTGTGCCGCCAAAGTCTGGTACTATTCTCTGGTGGATATTCCATCCAAGAATGTAATCACTTTCGATATCTCCATGGGGATCCCAATTTAGTTCAAAATTACCACTAGATATCAAATCTACTGAAAAATTGAGGGCCTCAATATTAGGTTCACCAATATTTCCAATAACCAAAAAGGTTGTAGGTTCGTATAACCTAATATACATGTTTGTTTGGTTGAGGTAGCCGTAATTATTTGGGTTTAAGTATTCCCAACTCAAGTCATTCAGGGAGTCCAATTTTCTAAAATCGAGCGTGGAAAAATCAACATTATTTGGAAGTGATTCGTAAAGGTCTAACTCAACATCCAACCAGTTTTGACCATCAAAAATAGATTGATTGGTTGAGGTATCGATCAAATTAAACTGATATAACATTAGAGGTGTTCGGGCTCCGCCAACGTTGTAATCTTCTCCAGCTAAAGGTAAAGAAAATCCGTGTTCGATTGCTACAGTATTAGAAGGAGATGTTGCTGACGCTTCATAATATGGGAAATTTTGGATACTTATCTCGGAGTACACTAAAATGCTAAAGTATATACTTTCAGTATTACCTACTGCATCACTCACAATGAGTTTGAAGTTATGGCTACCTAAGCCATAATCGCCTGTGTATATGTCTATTTCTTGGCCATAACCGATGTTAACAATTCCAGCATACCACCAAGAAAAATTTACTGGACTTGCAGAGTAAGGATTAATGTCAGCATAGATAGAAATAATTTCGTTATCTGTGTACCACTCTTTTTCCTCGGTTATTGTGATTGAAGTTGACAACTGTGCAACAACCACATTAGTAATTTCTTGTATCGTGTTATCAAACTCATTAACATCATAATTATTGTTTATTGATGTAGGTAAAACTGCTTGAATCTCCAATGAATTACCGTGAATTGGCATATCAAAAACACATGTTCTTTGTTGCCCTGGACTCATTTTGATAATTAAGCATGATTGGCTAATATAGTTTATACCATCGCTGGAGATCAACAGATCGAGATTGAAGTTGTGTGCAGTGCTATTGCCGTTGTTACTTATGGAAACAGAGACCATGTCTTGACCAAAGAGGTAATCTTGCTCTGAAGGGTTGTGACTGGGATACAAGTTGTCGATTGACAGATCTAGTTCTGTATTGATTATTATCGCTAGAGAGTTGATATTGTTGTCTGGGTTAAGATCTCCGAACGGATTACCTGTAGAGTTGAATATCCCGTACAAAAGGGTGAAATGTCCGTCTTCATCATGCTCAAATGTAGGCAAATTCATTTGGAAAGATTTGTAAAACGAGTATTTTGGGAAATTTTCGGTATATTCATAACTCTCAGAAATCAGTTCTGACTGATTGCTGTTCCATAACTGCCAACCAAGAGTTGCATTCATGTTGCAATTTGTACATAGATTTGCAAAGCCACTGAATGTAAAATTATACATTGTGTTGTTTGACAACAAATCGACTCCGTCGTAGTTTGCTAAGTTAGTGACACCTGACAATATGTCTTCATTTTTCTCAATCCTGAAGTCTGTATATTCCAATGTTGAGTTTAATTTAAAATTAACAATATCGTTACTAGGGTTGAAGTCAAACTCATCAAATTGATAAACCACAGTTATGGTTTGGTTTATTCCATTAGGATAGAAACCTTGTTGTGACACAAATTGATTTGTTTCGCCAATTCCCATGAATGGAATTTGAATTTTTCCATCGTCGATACTTTGTGATATGCATATGTTGGTAACCTGCTCCCCCATGCAGACATACCAACTAATAGTTCTTGGATTTGATGGACTTGAGTCTAAGTTTGTGACTTCTACCTCAAAAAAAGTTCCTTCGTATGCTGGGATGTAGGATAATTCTGTTGGAACCGTTCCCGTAATTGACAGATCGCCACTTTCAGACGCAGCAGCATTATCGACATTTATCATACCAATTGTCGAACAAAGAAGCATTAAAAAGACTACAATGCAACTTGAAAATTTGTTGGTTCTCAAATGCTCGCCCGCCACACTCATACAGTTCCCTAACATTTGACATTCAAAGACTCATCGGCAATATATGGATAAATATCGCAAATTTTGCTTTCTTTTAGCGCATCCATCGGTAGCCTCTTGAGGCGGCTCTTCTTGGGATGGTCATGGTCTCCATTCATTCATCTTTAGAACGAGATGAAAATGGAATGACAGCGGTTATTGAGTTTCTTTCAGCATTCACCCTTTTCTTGATGATATTGACCGCTTTCTTGTCATTAGCACAACTAGAAATGGGCTCTAACGATACCTCAGTTGACAGATTGGATAGAGCCGCATCGCAGGGAATTGATCGTATGACTTCAGATGGTGGATGGTTTGTACCAGTTTTTGCAGATGGTTCCTATGATTACGAAAATTCAACCTCAGATTGGCACCTCCAGCCAATTGACAGCCTCAATGAAGGGATTGTTTTGGCCGGGTTAATGGCTAAGAATTCCCTTGATTTTGATAGAATTGCAGCTCTTGGTAATGTTACTGAGGATAACTTGGCAAGAGGTTTAGGTTTGAGCGAAAAGTTTAGTCTTAAGTTGGAGATAAAAATCTCCGAATCAAATGATGTATCTCGAGCAAACATGATTCTATTTACAGGTGGTACAGATAGAGGCTCTGCTCAAGCGTCATCCTCATCTTTCAAAGAAATCCAAGTAGGGCAAGAAAAATTCCTAATCATTCTTGAGGTCCACAATGGCGGTAGGAAAGCCAACAATTTACACATCACCGAGATTAGCCCAAGATCGGTATCCGGCTCACCAGAGTGGATAGAGTTGTATAATCCAAACAACTTTGCTATCGATCTAAACGGATGGAGCCTATCTCACAGTTCTCCCAATTTGAACACAAATTTATTACTCCGAGAAGGTGTAATATCTGGAAATTCGGTTACTGTACTATCAGGCGATGTCAATATTCAGCCTGTTGGTGATGCAGACCATGTCATTGATTTGGGAAGGGAGGGATTTCTAGGAGTTGGACAAATCAACCTTTTAGATGATGGTGGCGGAATGGTGAAATTATCTTACACCCAATTAAACGAATTTCAGCCCTTTGAAGTTATGAGGGTTACATGGGGCGGTGACACTGGATTCTTCTTAACTCCAAGTCAATCTCTCAAGCATGTTACCGATAATTTTCCTCCCGAGGTTGAGGATTGGGAAATTTCCAGCACCCCAAGCCCCGGTTTGATTGAATAAATCGAATATTCACCTTTCTTACCTTGCACATCGGATGCTTCATGAACCTGTGAGGCTTAGGCCTATTGTTTCCCATGCAGCCAGTTGGTATGTACTCGCGTGACAGATGTGTAACAGGTGTGCACGGTCTAGACGAAATACTCAGGGGTGGAATACCTTACGGCTCAACCGTCCTTGCTGCTGGAACTTGCGGTTCAGGAAAAACAACGCTCGGCATGGAGTTCCTAGTAAGGGGTGCAAATGCAGGAGAAGCCTGTGCACATTTTACTGCTACTGAGCCGTCGGTAAAATTGTTGGAAAACATTAGACAGTTCGGCTTCTTTGATATGAAAATGGTTGATACTGGCTTGATAAACGTATTCGATATGGACGTTCTATATTCGTGGTTGGGGCTGGAAAAATCTACTTTTGACCTTGACGATGTTCATTCGTTGATCAAATCGATTGTGGATATTGTAAACACCATCGGTGTAACCAGATTAGTTATCGACTCAGTCACCACTCTGTGCTATAAAATTAAGTCAGAGCAATTAATTAGAGATTTCTTGTTTACGCTAGGAAAAAAGCTAGCAACATTGGGTTGCACAACCATATTGATTGCAGAAATCACCTCGGCAACAGAAAACGCTCATTGGTCGTCTTTTGGCGTCGAGGAAGCGATTTGTGATGGGATTATTGTCTTAGGAGATATTGAGCGAATGGGTCATCTTTTGAGATTTTTGCAGGTTGTCAAAATGAGAGGGACTTCGCACAGTAGAGCAAAACACGCAATCGAACTTACACCTCTCGGGGTAATGCTAACTCCGATGCTAAAATGGGGTGCAATAAGCGATAATGTCAATAGATGGGGTTCTTGAAATGTTCGAATTAGATCAAGGTATTGCAGACCAACTAACAGAGGTTTCTCTAAATAGCTCAGTCCAAGTCAGGTGCGGCAATTCGAATTCATTTATGGTAACTGCAAGCACATTAATTCCTCTGCTACAGATGTTTGAGATGAAAGGAGTTTACATTTCTGCAAGTCGTGGTGCAGCAGAGGTTATCCAAGCATTCGAGTCTGTTGGAATTGATGTATCACAAATACAATTCATAGATTTGGTATCATCTGGTATCCTCGGCGGTACGAATGTACCTTACAACAACGTTCACTTTGTTGATAGTCCAATTATGCTTGAATCAATATTACTTCGAACCTTATACATTCTTCAAACTAACCAATCTGAAAGAAATTTTGTTTTTGTTGACAGCGTTAATGCTTTAGCAATTTACAACGATGACAGAATGCTTGCAGAATACCTCCACACATTCATAAATACGTTTAGGCAACAGGATGTACTCTCAGTAATTCTGAATGTCCCAGATCAAACTCCTCCTTTGGTATTATCAAATTTAGATTTATATTGCACAGATCTGGTAGATAGAGGGCAGGTTGTAATTCATTGAGGAGGAATTAGATGGCCAGAGAGATTCAATTCGACCCTGAAGATGAAGACTTCTTCGGCACGGTCGGTTCATTTGGAGTTCCCAAATTTGACAATGAAATGCGCGGAGGTGTTCCCCGAGGCTTTACTATGATTGCATTTACTGACACAGGTTCAGGAAGTGAATTATTCGCAAAACAGTTTGTTTCTCCCGCTGAAGAAGCAGAAAATACAATTTACATTTCGACCAATGAAGGCCAAGCTGAAATTGTACGTATTTTCCAGAAATATGACTGGCCACTGGATATTAACGTCCGAACAATAGGTGAAGAGTACAACTCAAACGTACTGGAAAAGGAGCTACTTGCTAGTAGATATCGGCTTGAGGGATTCAGATTAGATGATATACAAAGATTGGCACAAACGAGGTTTGTAGAGGAGAATAATCAAGATTACCTCACAGAAGTAACAAATGAGGTGATGGCTCTTGGACCATATTTTAGGGCTGTTCTTGACAGCTTGGATTTCTTCTTGCAACGAGATGACCCTACTAGAGTCGTTGCTATGGTGAGGATGCTGCAAGCACATGCACAGATGTATCGTGGATTATTGTTCATCACAGTATCTACAGACGGTCTTTCTCCCAACATTAAACAAGAGCTATCATCTATTGCTGATATGGTATTATCATTCCAAGTTCGTACTATAGGGACAGATTTCGAGACATCAATGATGGTCTCCAAATTTAGAAATGCACCAGAGAATCTGAAGATCTTGGTTTTCAGAGTTACTCCCGAAGAAGGAATCACTCCAGAGACCGTCGAACGTATTGCCTAATCACATCGATATGTCCAAAGAGGACGGGCTTGAGGGTCTGACATGTCAGGTCGTAGTGCAACAGGTGGATATGACCCGTCGGGTATTGATTTAGACGAGTGGGAAATTCTCGAAAATCAATTAGAAGAGTCAATTCCAAATTATGATCGAGTCAATCGTTTAATGACATTTGGTCAAGATGCTGTTTGGCGGAAAAACGTTAGAAATCATGCAACACCGGGAATGAAGGTGCTTGAAGTTGGTTGTGGGCCAGGTTCCTTCGCTGAGGATATCGAAAAAGTTGATTTGACTTGTTTAGACCCATCAGAGGAGATGCTCAAAGTTGCAAAAGTAAGGGTAGAAAAGGCGCGTAAAGATCGTGGAGAAGCCCCCGCTGATTATATACAGGCTATCGCTGAATCAATTCCAATAGATGACAATACCTTCGACAGAGTGTTTTGTTTGTTTTCCTTTAGAGACTTTCAAGACAAGAAAAAGGGCTTACAAGAAATCTTCCGTGTCCTCAAGCCAGGCGGCCAGTTGGTGATTTGTGATGCTGGTAAAGCGAATTGGTTTCACGGCCTAGCAGGCAGGATTTGGATGTCAACAGTTGTCCAACTAATGGCGAGGTATGTTACCAAGAAAAAGGATCATCCTTGGAAAGGTTTGGCTAAAACCTACTCTCACTACGGAACAAATGGATATTATCGAAAATTGATGAAGGAAGTAGGCTATCAGAATGTTCAGGGAAGGCTGCTTCTGCCTTTCGGCATGGCTAGTCGATTTCGAGGTTGGAAGCCTGAATGACCGCTTAAAATTCGCGATTCTCGCTTTAAAATTTGGATATTAAAATCATTACACTCATAAACCCCCTCAAAGTGGCCATTTTGCAGGTGATGGATTTGACTATGGCAGACGTCCTAAGGAAAATTAAGCAAACCGAAAGAGAGGCAGCCCGCAAAATGTCTGCCGCTAAAGATGAGGCATCCAAAATCGTTTCAGATGCTAGAAAGAAGTCAACAGAGTTAGTATCTAAGGCTTCAGACGACTCAGTATCAACTACACAAGCCACACTGGACTCAGCAAGAGATGAAGCATCAAAGTCTGCTGACAAAGTTCTGAAAGAAGGAGCCAAGTCCGTTGATGCAATATCATCAACAGCCGAGAAAAATCAGACAAAGGCTGTAGATCATATCCTCAAAACAATGTCTTCGTTGTAGGTGTCAAAAATGTTTGAAACTGCTGAGATGTCTAGGTTGACTGTAGCATCTCCAGTTGACAAACTAGAAGAAGTCCTGAGGGTCTGTGCAGACCTTGGGTGTGTACACATCGAGGAATATGGTAACTTTGAAGACGGTATCGGAGTAGGAGCATCAATATCTTCCGATGAATCAGCAGCGACCAGCCAACTTCTAACCAAGGCAAGAGCACTCCAATCCGAAATCAATGCGACGAATACAGAAGGGCCCAAGTCAATTGCTGAGGTAAAGAAACTAGTAATTTCTATGAAATCAAAGATAGATGAGGCTTTGTCGCAGATAGATGTTGCTCGCGATGCCGAGTCAGAAATCGCTAGATTACAAGAACGTGTCAAAGCGTTACAAAGAGTTGCTCCTTTAGGCATACCATTAGACTTGATGGCAGGATATGACGGCCTAGAGTTATACATCGCAGAATCTCCAAAAGCCTCCAAAGCATACTCTGAATTCTCAGACATTATCTCTAATATAGAAATGCAGGTTGCAAAAGGTGTAATTGCGGTAGCATGCCGCCCTTCCGACAGTGCTGAAGTCCAAATGGGGCTGAGTGCATTAGGTGCCAAAGCGATTCAAATTCCATCAGGCGAAGGGTCTGTCGATAAGATGATATCTGAAGCTAAATCTTCCATAAGTTCGCTTGAATCTGATATACAAGTAGCCAACAAATCAACTGAAACATGGACGAATAATAACGGCAGAGACCTAGTTATATTACTCGAACATCTTGAAAGAGAAGAGTCTATCTATACTGCTCCAACCTTGTTAGCGGTGAGCAACCAAGCATTCGTTTTAGATGGTTGGGTGCCAACCTCAGACCAAGAAAAAGTTGAATCAGCATTGGCAAAAGTGGCTTCGCATGTTTCTATAGAAGAATATGTTGATGACCATCATCACCACGAAGACGGGCACCATGACGACGGGCACTCTAAGCAAGTTCCAAAAGAATTGGAAATGTTATCTGATTATCTTGATTTGAAGAATCTATCCGTGTTTGAATTCTTTAAGAGCATGGATTTGGATGATTCTGGAGATTTAGAATTTGGCGAGATAGAATCGGCGATGAAGAAGGCAAACATACCTGATATGCCGCCACTGAACATGGCAAGATTCTTGGCCGCAATAGATCTCAATAGAGACGGTAAAATCAACCTACCAGAATTAGACTTAGCAATTGGTGCAATCAGAAACGGCACTTATCACGCAGAAGAACATCATGATGATGCTCAACCACCAATTAAATTTGATAATGGGGATTTTTCACAGCCTTTTGAACTACTTGTCGACTTAGTTGGCAGGCCAAAATATGGCACATTTGACCCAACATTACTGATGACATTCACCTTCCCAATTTTCTATGGGATGATTCTAGGGGATTGGGGATATGGCTTGGTTCTTGTAGCCTTAGCCGCATATTTTGGCACAAAGCCATTTGCCGCTGATCCGATTGCCAAGAATGGACTGACCATCCTTCGATGGATGGGAATTTGGTGTATCATCTGGGGATTAATATTTGCCGAGGGCTTCGGTTTCGTTTGGGATGATACTGGCCAGTTAGGCAACTCCTCGCCGTTTGATTTCATCTATGATTGGACTTATGCAAACATACATGTGCCCGGAACTATGGCTGACTTGCTTGCTATGGGGGGCCTTCATGTGCCATTCCATAGAGCTACTCCAGGCGGTGGCTTGCAAGAATACGTCGTACTCTCAGTATATGTAGGAATTTTACACATCTTTGTTGGGCTATTCATTGGTCTTGTAACCGTGTTCAAAGCACACGGGGCAGCAGCAGCTTACTTCGAAAAAGGCTCTTGGCTACTTATCATGACTGGTGGTACAATGCAAGCAAGGAATATGGTTATGGGATTCAATGAATTATTTGAGTTCCAAGTATGGACTGTATTGATTGCCATTGGACTTGCATCTCTAGTTGTTGGCCTTGCAGTTTACGAAAAGTTTGGCTGGGTAGGTGGATTGGTAATGGGTCCTATCGAAATTTTTGGATTACTTGCTAACACTCTATCATATCTTAGAATCATGGGTGTTGGAGTTGCAGGTGTCAAGATTGCTGAGATATCAATCAGCATGGGCTGGGATAAAATAGGTCCTGCTTTAGACTCTGGAGATTACATTACGCTCGTGGTTGGAATAGTGCTCTTCGTGCTAATTCAATTGTTTGCAATAGCCCTTGGTATACTTTCACCGTCTATTCACGCCGTCCGTCTACACTTCGTAGAATGGATGGGCAAATTCTACGATGGTAGTGGAAAAGCGTTTGCCCCATTGGGAGGCAGAACCCTTCATGTGGAGGGGAAATCATAGTCCAACGGACAAAATAAGGAGGTAACAAAAATGAACAAGAATACCCTAAAAATGAGCCTAAGAACATTGATCGTCTTGATGGCATTGACCCTAGTAGCACAAGGTGTTGCTGCTCAGGATGCTGCCGCAGATGATTCATCAGACAACGATAACATCGGTGCACTCGGTGTTGGTATTGCGCTAGGATTAGCCGCCATTGGTGCTGGTTACTCACAAGCCGCAATCGGTAGCGCTGCAGTCGGAATGCTTGCTGAAGATGGCAGCAAATTCGGTTACGCACTGATCTTTACTGCTCTACCTGAATCAATTGTTATTCTAGGCGCATTGCCATTGTTCCTACAGTGAACATTGACCTTTGACGGCCGCAACGGCTGTTGGAGATAATGGAGGAATAAAGATGACGCTAGAAACATTGGCGAAAGATATTGCAGCCTCGGCAGATGCTGATGCAAAAGCAATTATCGACGAAGCCAAGGCTGAAGCAAAGCAAATAATCGACGAGGCGAAAAGCAAGGCATCTAGCATATCTGCTGATGCTAATTCACGCGCAGAGCGTGAGGCTTCTCAAATCTCGAGAGAAGTTGTAGCGAGTGCAAGACAAGCCAATCAAAAAGCAATACTTATTGCCAAGCGAGAAGCTATGGACAACACTCATGCTGCTGTCAAGGAACAACTAGCAGACCCCGGATTCAAAGGACGTGCTAGTATGTTGAAATCTTTGATTTCTAAGGCCGACAAATTGGCTTCGGGTGACTTCATAATCAGGCCAGTAGAAGTTGACAAAAAAGCCCTTGGTGACTTGAAAGGAAAACGTAAGATAGGCGATTCTGTTGACGGACTTGGTGGCTTTATTTTAGAAGCGGCTGATGGTTCAGTATCCTATGATATGAGATTTGACACTTTGCTGGACAATGCTTGGGGTAATTCCTTGGCAGAAGTCAACAAGATTTTGTTTGAATGAGGTGAAATTATGGTTGGTAATACTGCATATGTTGTTTCGAGAGCCAAATCTCGAAGAAAGAAACTTGCAGATTTGGCTAGAATGCGCCAATTGATTAACCAATCTACCGATCAATTAACCGCATCAGTTAGTAACATGGGTTACGCTGATGAGGTAAACCTCTATGCAGGCAAGTTGTCTGGAGCAGATTTAGTCGAAGCAGCTTTGACACACAATCTAGAAGCAGAGTTGTCTGAAATTTTAGATATGTGTGGGGGGAAAATAAAAGGCATCGTCGAGATTTACACATCAAGGTTTGAGTATCAAAATGCTAAGGTTGTTTTACGTTCAGTTTTTAATGAAGTTTCGTTGGAAACGGTTTCAAATTCAATTTTACCTGACTTAAACGAAATAAACACTCCATGGCTGAAAATCATCGAAACTGCTGATGACCTTCGTTCTGCTGCCCTTCAAATGCGCAGGAAGCCATTTGGAAACGACTTGAAAGCACTACCTGATGATGCAAAACTCTCTGACTACGAAGATGCTCTTGATAGACATTACTTCAAAGCAGCTCTGAGTCGGCTTACTGCACATGACCCAGCAACTCGTTACTTGAGAGACTACTTACGCATGGAGATCGACCACAGGAATATGCTAAACATATTGGAATCAGATTCGATTGGCATTTCTTCCGAAGAAATTTCCCAATTGTTAATTCCAGGTGGCAGAATACTCCCTGCGAGAGCGTTTTCTGCTATTGCGGCAAGTGGTAGAGCAGGTTTAATGGATATCCTTAGGTCATCGTCTAAATTCGATATGGCACATTTTGAGACATTATTAGAAGAAGTTGCTAAATCTAGAAGCCTCGATTCAGTAGTAACTTGGTTTAAAGAACGGGAATATAAATTCATGAAAAAGATGAGTTATCTCCATCCCATTTCAGCGCTACCAATAGTCTACTATGTCGCAATGAAGGTACAGGAAGTCGCAGACTTGAGAATAATCGTTAGGGGAAGGTTCGCAGGTCTGCCACCAGAAGTATTAGAGGCACACATTTTGTAAGGTGATAATATGGAATTGGCAGTAGTAGGTTCTCAAGAATTCACATTAGGATTCCAATTGGCTGGAATTTCTAATATATTCAATCCAGAAACCGATGATGAAATGTCATCACAACTAAAGTCACTACTAAATTCAAAAGAGGTTGGAATTATCGTTATCGACTCTTCGATAATGACAACCTTGCCAGAAAGGCTGAGAGATCAACTTTCTGCATCGGTAACCCCGACAGTTCTAGGAATTGGAACTGAAGAGGATACCACCTTGCGTGATACAATCCGTAAGGCCATAGGAGTCGATTTATGGAAATGATTTCCAAAAGGAGGAAAAAAAATGAGTAATGAAGGAGTAATATATCGAATATCCGGTCCGGTTGTAACCGCTACTGGCATGAATGCAGCTATGTATGACGTTGTCAGAGTTGGCAATGAAGGTCTAATGGGTGAAGTAATCGAACTTCACGGTGACAAAGCGGTCATACAGGTTTACGAAGATACCTCAGGTATCAGGCCTGGAGAGCCTGTTCTAAATACGGAAGAAACACTTTCTGTATCTTTAGGACCGGGTTTACTGACTCAGATTTATGACGGTATTCAAAGGCCACTCGCAACCTTAGAAGAGGTAATGGGTGTCTTTATCACTAGAGGTGTGGATGCCGATGCTTTCGATTTGGAAAAGAAATGGACCTTTGAAGCCAAGGTAGCAAAGGGTGATGAATTATCCAGCGGCCAAGTAATCGGTCACGTTCAAGAAACTGAAACTATTGTCCACAAAATCATGGTTCCTCCGGGTAAAAGTGGCAAAGTAAAAAGTATCAAATCAGGAGATTTCAATGTCACAGAGACTGTATGTACTTTTGATGACGGAACTGAACTACAGATGATGCAAAAGTGGCCTGTAAGGTCACCAAGGCCGTTCAGGCAGAAGTACGCACCAGACACTCCGCTGGTTACAGGTATGAGAATCCTCGATTTCTTGTTCCCATTAGCAAAAGGCGGTGCTGCAGGTATTCCCGGTCCGTTCGGTTCAGGAAAAACTGTAACTCAACAATCATTAGCAAAGTACTCAGACGCTCAACTGGTTGTATACATTGGATGTGGAGAGCGCGGTAATGAGATGACAGAGGTACTTGACGAATTCCCGCACTTGATTGATCCTAACACAGGTAAGCCACTGATGAACAGAACTGTGATGATTGCTAATACCTCAAACATGCCGGTTGCTGCTCGTGAGGCTTCTGTTTATACTGGTATCACTATTGCTGAGTACTTCAGAGATATGGGTTATGATGTAGCACTTATGGCTGACTCTACCTCTCGATGGGCAGAAGCAATGCGTGAAATTTCATCCCGTCTTGAAGAGATGCCTGGTGAAGAAGGTTATCCTGCGTATCTGTCTTCAAGAATTGCAGAATTCTATGAACGTGCAGGTCGTGTTGAGACTCTAAACGGCGATGATGGTTCAGTTACCGTAATTGGTGCTGTTTCTCCTCCGGGTGGTGACATCTCTGAACCAGTTTCACAAGGAACTCTTAGAATCGTTAAGGTGTTCTGGGGTCTAGACGCAGGATTGGCTAGACAAAGACACTTCCCCGCAATCAACTGGCTGAATTCATACTCTTTGTACCCACAGAGTTTAGATCAGTGGTTCAGAGATAACATAGCACAGGACTTCCCAGAGATTAGAACACAAGTAAGCGGTCTACTTCAAATTGAAGCTGAGCTTCAAGAAATTGTCCAATTAGTAGGGTCAGACGCACTACCAGTTGACCAACAATTGACTCTTGAGGTTGCTAGAATGATTAGAGAATTCTTCTTGCAGCAAAACGGTTTCCATGAAGTTGATGCATATTGTGACATTAATCTACAGTATAAGATGGCAAAGGCAATACTTGCTTTCCAAGATTCCGCAAAGTCTGCAATGGCATCTGGTGCCCAGTTAAATGATGTAGTCAACGTTCAATCAAGAACCGATTTGATGAGAGGTAGGTTCGAGAAAGGTTACATCGATGAAATCGATGAAATGGTCAAGAAAATGACCGATGAAGTCGCAAGTACCGTGGAGGGTAACTAGGAGGGATTATCATGAGTGGAAAAGAATACAGAACAATTACCGATGTAAAAGGACCTCTG
>MDTG01163289.1_pt1 | contig 13685 bp, 10 predicted proteins | sample 811421 | NCBI WGS metagenome assembly MDTG01 (sample SAMN05326645, study PRJNA326480) | marine metagenome | isolation source: seawater | place: Pacific Ocean: South East | collected 2011 | reverse complement strand
CGGTCGTGCTCGCCGGATGCGGCGAAACCCGGACCCAGTACCGGACGATGCCCGCGTTCTACCAACGCATGGCGGGAATCGAGGGTGCCGACGACGGGCGGATGCGGGACGGGACCGAGATACGCTGGCGGCAGGGGAAGGAAGCGTCCCTGGACGGATTCACCGACCACACCGGCGACATCTTCCTCATGCGGGACGAACGGGACGACGGCACGGTCGCCCTGAATGCCCTGATTCCCGAGCACGTCATGCTCAATACCCTGGAGTGCGTCCGGGACCAGGAGTACCGGCTGCTCTGGGACGAACTGGTCGCCGAGGGCACCAAGCGGTGGTACGAGGAGGAGGGCGGCGGCTACGAGGCGTATGAATCGTTCTTCCGCGCCAATCGCAGGGACATCGTCACCACGCTTTCGAGAATGAAGGCCGGACTCGGTTCGCAGGAGATGCGTCGGTTCCCGATCGACAACGGAGTCATGCGTCTGGAACTGATCGAGCAGCTGCATTCCAGATTCCGCTTCACCCTGCTCGACGCATCATGGGACGGCGAGCAGTACCGTCTGGTGACCATCCGATGAAAACGAAGCACGGGACGGCCCATGCGGACCGCCCCGTGCCAGACTTCGATGTGCACCGGACGATCTACTCGTCCGTGCCGGCCGCGACCGGGGTGTCCGACTTGTCGAACGTGAGGTGGTCGTCGCCATCGTGGTACGTGACTTCGATGGTGTGTCCACTGGTGTACTCGCCGCCCAGCAGGGCTTCGGCCAGCGGATCCTCGACGTAGCTGCTGATCGCACGGCGAAGCGGTCGGGCTCCGAAGTCGGGGTTGTACCCCTTCTGGATCAGGAAGTCCTTGGCCTTGGCGTCGAGCGACAGTTCGAGCCCCTTGGCACGGATTCGTTCGTGGACCTTGTCGAGTTCGATGTCGATGATGTGGTACAGATCGTCCTTCACCAGCGGCCGGAAGACGATCGTGTCGTCGAGCCGGTTGATGAATTCGGGGCGGAAGAACTTCTCCACCTCGGACATGAGGGTGCCCTTGAGCGCGTCGTAGTCCTGGACCTCCTCCCGCTTGCCGAATCCGAAGGACTGTCCGCCCTTGATGATGTCGGCGCCGATGTTCGAGGTCATGATCAGCAGGGTGTTTCGGAAGTCGACCTTGCGGCCGAACGAATCGGTCAGGCGACCTTCCTCCATGATCTGCAGGAGCATGTTGAACACGTCCGGGTGGGCCTTCTCGACCTCGTCGAGCAGCACCACCGCGTAGGGACGGCGGCGGATCTGCTCGGTGAGCTGACCGCCTTCCTCGTATCCGACGTAGCCGGGAGGCGCTCCGACGAGCCTGGAGACGGTGTGCTTCTCCATGTACTCCGACATGTCGAGATACACCATGGCATCCTGGTTGCCGAAGAGGAACTCGGCCAGCGACTTCGCGAGCAGGGTCTTGCCGACGCCGGAGGGGCCTACGAAGATGAACGAGCCCATGGGGCGGTTCGGATCCTTCAGGCCGCTTCGTGCCTTGCGAATCGCCTTGGCGACCTGACGGACGGCCTCGTCCTGACTGACGACGGTCTTGTGCAGTTCGTCCTCCAGCTGCAGCAGGCGGGCCGACTCGGCCTCCTCCAGACGGGTGAGCGGCACACCGGTGATCTTCGAGACCACCTCCGCGATGACCTCCTCGTCGACGGTGCCGCTGACTTCGCTCATGCTGTCACGCCATTCCTTCTGGACCCGGTCCTTTTCGGCCCGGAGCTTCTCCGTCTTGTCGCGGAGATCGGCGGCGAGTTCGTAGTCGGCGCCGCGGACGGCGGCCTCCTTGTCGATGCTGAGCAGTTCGATCTGCTGTTCGATGTCGGCGAGATCGGGCGGCTTGGTCATGGAACTCAGGCGTACGCGGGCACCCGCTTCGTCGATGATGTCGAGCGACTTGTCGGGCTGGACCCGTGCGGGGATGTACCGCGTGGACAGATCCACGGCGGCCTCGATCGCATCGTCGGTGATCTCGACGCGATGGTGCTCCTCGTACTTGATCTTGAGTCCCTTGAGGATCTCGATGGTCTGATCCCGGGAGGGGGGTTCGACGCCGACCGACTGGAACCGGCGCTCCAGCGCCGAATCCTTCTCGATGTACTTGCGGTATTCGTCGTAGGTCGTCGCCCCGATGCACTGGATCTCGCCCCGGGACAGGGCGGGCTTGAGCACGTTGGATGCGTCGATCGCTCCCTCCGCGCCACCGGCTCCGACCAGGGTGTGCAGCTCGTCGATGAAGAGAATGATGTTCTTCGCCCGACGCACCTCGTTCATCACGGCCTTGATGCGTTCCTCGAACTGTCCGCGGTACTTGGTGCCCGCGACCATCATGGCCAGATCCAGCACCACGACCCGACGGTCGTGAAGGAGATCGGGAACCTCCTTGTGCACGATCTTCTGGGCCAGGCCCTCGACGATCGCGGTCTTGCCCACGCCGGCCTCGCCGAGGAGGACGGGGTTGTTCTTGGTGCGTCGGCAGAGGATCTGGATCAGTCGTTCGATCTCCTCGCTGCGTCCGATCACGGGATCGAGATCACTGGCCTTCGCCAGTTCGGTCAGGTCGCGGCCGAAGCTGTCCAGAGCCGGGGTCTTGCTCTTGCCGCGGCGGGGGGTCTCCGGCTGCTCGCCGGGTGAGACGTCGCCGATGTCCTCACCCTCTTCGGTGTCGACTCCGGCGCCGAGGAGATTCAGGACCTCCTCGCGGACCTCTTCGAGCTTCACGCCGAGGTTCATCAGGACCTGCGCGGCGACGCCGTCCTGTTCACGCAGCAGACCGAGCAGGAGGTGTTCGGTCCCCACGTAATTGTGATTCAGATTGCGGGCCTCCTCGATCGCATACTCGAGCACCTTCTTGGCGCGGGGCGTCTGCGGAAGCTTTCCCATGGTGACCATCTCGGGGCCGGACTTGACCAGCTTCTCGACTTCGAGGCGAACCTTGCGAAGATCGATATCGAGATTCTTGAGGACGTTTGCGCCGACACCAGAACCTTCCTTCACGAGACCCAGAAGGATGTGCTCCGTTCCGATGTACTCGTGGTTGAAGCGTTGGGCTTCCTGGTTCGCCAGTGCCATTACCTTGCGTGCACGATCGGTCAACCGTTCGAACATGTCCGTACTCCGGCTCTTTGCACCCGGTGGGGTGTCTTCTATCCGTTCCCTGGTGCCCTCACTGTGAAGGCTGGCTCCTGAAAGGGGAGCAAGGGCTGTACCAGTGTATTCGGCCCCTCGGGGGGACGTGATGAGCAGAATTCCGGTCTACGCCGTCATCTGGGGCAGGTTTCCGGTCACGAGGCGGGAAAATGGTGCCATTCTGGCGGCCCTGAGAAGGTTGAACCCCCCTTGGAATGCTCTGAAGACCATTCCAACGCGGATCTGCGGACAAACCGTTCATCGGCGACACCCTCGTGGGGTGGTCGGGATCGGGTCACCGGGCGATCGGGTCCGCCTGCACCACCTGGCCGTGATGCAGTTCCACCACTCGATCGGCGAGTTCCGCGATGGACCGGTCGTGGGTCACCATGACGATTCCCAGTCCGGCCGCGTGTTCCTTGGCCAGCAGTTCCAGGATGCCGCGGCCCGTGCGTTCATCGAGGTTGCCGGTCGGTTCGTCCGCCAGCAGGACCTCCGGTCCGTTGGCGAGCGCCCGCGCAATGGCGACCCGCTGCCGTTCGCCACCGGAAAGTTCCCGAGGCCGATGCTCGAGTCGATGTCCGAGGCCGAATCGTTCCAGCAGATCGTGCGCACGCTCGCGGGCGCCCGGAACGGCGGTGGCGACCATGGTGGGAAGCAGTGCATTCTCGCTCACGGTCAATTCCGGGAGCAGGTGATAGAACTGGAAGACGAAGCCGATGCTCCGGTTGCGGTAGATGTTCCGTTCCCGTCGGGTGTGTCGGGCGATGTCCTGCCCGTCGAAGACGATGCGTCCGGCGTCGGGGTCCGGACGGTCGAGTCCTCCCAGAAGATGCAGGAGGGTGCTCTTGCCGGATCCGGAGGATCCCAGAATGGCGACCCATTCTCCGGCCTCGACGTGGAGGGAGGCGCCCTTCAGCACGGGAACCTCGACCTCTCCCATGCGGTACGTCTTGTGAAGCGACTCTGCGAAGAGCAGGGGGCCGGCCGATGGTGTTCCGGTGTCATTCATAGCGAAGCGCCTTGATCGGATCCATGTCGGCGGCCTTGGCCGCGGGGATGAATGCGCCGAGCACGCTGAAGACGATGCCTCCGCACATGGTGATGACCGCCACCGGAATATCCACGGAGTTGGGAACGTCGGGGAAGTAGTAGGTGTCCGCATCCCACATGACGAACCCCTGTCCGGTCGCCGCGGCCCAGACGATCACCAGGCCCAGGAGCACCAGCGGGATGGAGATGAAGGTGCCCAGCACGGTGGGAAGCAGTGCGCCGCTGCGCATCCGGATCAAGGCCCAGCCGATGGTCGATGCGGCACCGAGCAGGAAGATGATGCCGAGCCACATCGGGGGATCGCCGAGCATGTCGTGGATGTCGTCGATGTAGTACGTGATGAGCCAGCCGAGGAAGAAGCCGATGATGCCTCCGATGATGCCGATCACCAGTCCGTACAGCAGGTAGATGCCGACGATGCCCCGCCTGGTCGCGCCGATGCTCCGCAGGATGCCGATGTCCCGGGTCTTCTCCTGCACGATCGACCACATGATGGCGAGGACCAGGGCTGCGCACACGATGTACACGATCGAGAACAGGATCCACATCAGCATGCGTTCCTTCTCGACGGGGCCGATGAAGTCGGCCTGCATCTCCTCCCAGGTGACGATGCTCACGAAGGCGGGGGGCGGAAAGGTCTCGGGGTCCACGATGTCGTCGCGTCGATCGGTGTGGAACTGCTCGTAGATCGGCACCACCCGTTCCAGCAGCTGCTCGGGGGTGACACCCTCGGCGGCGCGAATGAGCAGCTGGGTGGCCCGGGCCGGGTCGACTCCTCCGTCGATCAAAGGGGCTTCGAAGAGGCCGGTCTGCTCCTGCGCCGTCTCGAGCGGAATCAGCACCCGCTGCTTGTCCACCATGCGGACATTGCTGAGAAACTCGTTGGCGAAGGGAAGAATGATGTTTTCCGGATCATTGATGCCGCCTTCGCGGTCGACCCGGATCGTCGTGAGCGTGCCTTCGAATCGGGGCAGCCACCATCGTCCGTTGCCCTGCACCTCGTAGGTGCCGCCGGTGGTCCGCACGTTCCCCTTCGATACATGCATTCCCGCGATGATCGCCGGACGTCCGAGCCGGTTCATGGCCAGGCCGTCGCGGGAGATGTTGGCCTCGTCGGCCAGCCAGTCGTCCGCCTCGAGGATCATCGTCCACTGCGCGTCGTCGAGGATGGTCTGCAGCCGCTCGGTGTCGTACTGGCCAAGGAGTTGAAGCAGCGTGATCCAGTCCTCCCGGGGAATGGTCGGCACCTGGAGGGCGAGTGATTCACGTGATCGTTCGACGTTGTCGGGAACCCGGTCCTCCAGCAGATCGACCCGCTGCTCGAGGTTCAGCGAGTCCGCCAGTTCCGGACCGATGCGATCGACGGCTTCCGCGACGAGGAAGCGCTTCGCATCTCCGGGAATGGCGTCCCAGTAGAGCGTGTCCGCGAAGTCGGTCACCCGATCGAAGCTGTCGGGTTCGATGCCCCAGATCTGCACGGCGGTCGTTTCGTCGTAGGGCATGCGCAGGACGCCCCAGGTCTCGACCACGGGGGTCGCGGCTTCGGCCAGGGGATCCCCCTCGATTCGCTCGATCAGATCCTCGTAGTAGGGGATGCCGTGCATCGACCCGGACACGATGACATCTCCGATCAGGGTTCGACCCGCGGCCCGGAACTGCTCAAGGAATCCCGACATCACCGACACGACCACGATGACCAGGGCCACGCACAATGCGACGGCAGCGATGGCCAGCAGCGGGATGACGCGTGAAGTCAGGTACCGGTTCGTCAGAAGTGGTTGATACATCGGGAAGGTGACCGTACCCGATGATACGGAACTCCGGCTCACCGCGCGGTTCACGCCCGGGCCGGACGTCCGTGCCGCTGCTTGAGCACCTCGGGGATCCCGATCTCGACGACCTCGATCCGCCCCAGGAGATCCCGGCCGGTTTCATCGAGGAATCCCGCCTTCCATCCGACAAACGTCGCGGTCCGATCGGCCCGGACGGCGTGCCCGAGTGCACGACCGGAGTCGGCGTCCATGCCGGAGGGAAGATCGACGGCCAGGACCGGTGCGGAGGAGTGGTTGATCGCTTCGATCCACGCGGCGGCGCTTCCGGCGACTTCCCGATCGAGTCCGGTGCCGAGGATCGCATCGATCACCAGATCGGCCTCGGGAATTTCGACCTCGCCTCCCATGTCGACGGGGATCTTCATGCGTTTCGCAATGGAGGCATTGGTCTCGGCGTCCGATTCCGGTCGGGGCGGAGCGGTCGCGATGATCCGGCACCGGTGTCCGAGGGCGGTGAGGTGTCGAGCCGCGGCCCATCCGTCTCCTCCGTTGTTTCCGCTTCCGCAGACCAGCACGATGCGTGCCGGTCCGCCGGCCGCCGACGCCATGCGGTGTGCGATGGCCGCCACGCCCCGGGCTGCGTTCTCCATGAGCACGATGCCCTGGATTCCGTAGTCGGAGGCCGCCTCCGCGTCGATTCGGCGGGAAGCGTCCCGCGTGTACACGAGGCGTTCGGTTCGATCAGCCATGACGTGTCAGTCTATCCCACGGTTGCGGAGGGGAAACGCAGCGACCTCATGAGGGGTACACTGCGTCGCCGCCCATGATCCCATTCGCCGTACTCACCTGGATTCTCTGGTTCCTTGCCGTCTGTGCGGTGGTGCTGTGGGTGACCATGTTCGTGCGACTGGCACGCATCCTGTGGTCCCGACCGACCGTTCGACGGGGTGTGGGAATGTCCGCACCGGTCGGAGGATGGCCGTCGATCAGCGTGATTGTTCCTGCGCACAACGAGGAGCGGGTGATCGAGCGGTGCGCCCGGTCGCTGCTTGAACAGGACTATCCGCATCTCCAGATCATCTTCGTACTGGACCGGTGCACGGACGGGACGGCGGAACGACTTGCGGCGATGGACCCGGGCGGGAATCGGTTGCGGATCATCGAGAATGAATCCTGTCCGTCCGACTGGGCCGGCAAATGCAATGCGGCGCGGGTCGGAGCCGGGAAGGCCGATGGGGAACTGCTGCTGTTCATGGATGCGGACACGTGTGCATCGCCGCAGCTGCTTCGCGCGGCGGTCGCCGTGATGCGCGAGCGGGGAGTCGCCCTGCTGAGTCTCCTCAGCACGCTGACCTGCGAGAAGGACTTCGAGTTCCGTTCGCAGTCGGTTGCATCGATGATGCTTCTGACGTTGTATCCACCCGATATGGTCAACCGACCGGATCATCCCCGACCGTTCGCCAACGGGCAGTTCATGCTCTTCGACCGCGAGTGGTACGACCGCATCGGGGGGCACGAGGCGGTCAAGGACGACCTGCTTGAGGACATCGCCTTCGCCCGGTGCATCCATTCCAACGGTGCCCGCGGCAACGTGCTCATGGCCGATGGTCTGTTCACCTGCTCGATGTACTCCTCCCGGGAGGCGTTCCGACGTGGATGGCAGCGGATCTTCATCGAGGCCTGCCGTCGCAAGCCCGGTCGCCTTCGCAAGCACTCGATCCGACTGATCTGCCTGGGGGTGGTCCTGCCCGTCGGCCTGATCGTCGGGGTGATCGTCGGATCGGCATCGAATCTGATCGGCGATTCGGGTTCAGGAGCCGGTCTGGCGTGGGTGGCTGCTGCGGGGCTGTGTCTCCAGATTCTCGGGATTGCCCTGATGTGCCGCATGGGACGACAGCCGATTCGTTCGCTGGTCCGCTTCCCGTTGGGATGTCTTGAGGTTGCCCGTATCCTGCGTTCTGGAGCCCGGGTCCTGCAGACCGGCGAGCCGGTCGTCTGGGGCGGAAGAGAGTACGTGCTCGAGTCACGTTGAGGAGTGTTTGCATGCGGATTCTGCTGACCAACGACGACGGCATCCATGCCCCCGGATTTGCGGCGCTGCATGCCGCACTTGATGGACTCGGTGAGCTCGTACCCATCGCGCCGTTGACGGTGCAGTCGGCGACGAGCCACGGGATCACCTACCACGATCCGCTGTTCGTCGACGAGGTGTCCGTGGCGGCCGGTTTCACCGGCACCGCCATCGACGGTCGCCCCGCGGACTGCGTCAAGCTCGCGATCACCACCCTGTGGGAGGAGCGGTTCGGAGCGGGGAGCATGCCGGATCTCACGATCTCCGGCATGAACAGCGGAGCGAACATCGGCATCAACGTGCTGTATTCCGGGACCGTCGCCGCCGCCATGGAATCGGCCTTCCTGGGGGTGCCGTCGATCGCCGTGAGTCTGCTGATCCGCGACCGAACGGCGATCCAGTGGCAACGAGCCGCCGAGCATGCCCGTGAATTCATTGACCTGGTGCTCGAGCACCCCATGGATCCGCACGATGTGATCAATCTGAACCTGCCCCGCACGGAGGATCCGGACGCGCTGCTTCCTCCGCTGCGTGTCGTTCCGATGAACACCGCCCCGTTGGCCGAACACTACGATCGACGGGACAGCCCCGCGGGTCAGCGGTACTACTGGGCAGCCGGTTCGGGGCTCAACTTCGCGCACACCGCGGAAGGTTCCGATGTGGAACACGTGTTTGCCGGTGCCGCCACCATCACGCCGCTCTCCTACGACATGACGGATGTAGGACGAACGGGTGTCTGGGCGGATCGACTGGAAGTCAACCGCGACGCCGGTGCATGATCAGTTCGAGGGTGATGTCGATCGTCTGTCCGTCGGAGAGCGCATCCAGTCGGGTGCCCTTCGCCCGCCAGCGGTAGAGACTGGCCTTGACTGCGGCATCGATCCCTTCATTGCCGCTGTGCTCGAGCACGTCGGCGGTGGTGGGCTTGCCGTCCTTTGCGAACCGGATCACCACCAGCATGTTCCGGGCTCCGGTCAGGGTCTGCAGCGTGGTGAAGCTCGGCTTGCGTGGGAAGAGTTCGAGTCCCTGCGACGCGACCGGTTGTCCGCTGATCCACTTCTCACGGGGAACGGAAATCGTCGAGGTCGCGTCGGAGGCTTTGTCGGCCGCGTCGGGTTGTGGCGGCTGTGGTGCATCGGATGGCGGGGTCGCCGGAGCTCCACCACCGCCGTCCGACTGGTTTCCGGGGGGCTGGGGGGTGGAGTCGTCGGCGGGCTTCGGCGGAGCGGGTTCCTTCTGCTTGCCCGGTTCCTCGGCGGGCTCCTCCCGGTCGTTCTTCGGCTTCGCCTTGCCCGAAGGAGACTCCGAGAGTGGTCCCTGCCCCTGCGAAGGTAGTCCACCGCCGCCGGGGCCGAGTCCCTCGATGGGTCCGCCTCCACCGCCGGAGGTGGGTTGGCTCGTGGCGGCGGATGGGGGTTCTCCACCCGCCTCCGACGGGGTGCCGGGCTGGGGGGTGGGCACGCTCTGCTGGTTCGGTCGCGCGGATTCGGGGGATGCTGCCTCGATGAACTGGGCCTGATCGAACTCCGACAGCTGCGCCAGATGCTCCCGGTATTCCTCGTAGCCGATCCAGGTCATGCTTGAGGTGGTGGACTGCTCCAGTCCGAGTCGTTCCGGTTCTTCCGTCGGGTCCTGGTCCTCGACGTGCTCCTCGAGTTCGTGTTCGAACTCGGTCCATTCCCCCTCGGCCTCCGCGACGGCGAACATGCCGGGGAGCAGCAGGAAGAGGTGGATGCAGATCGAGGCTGCGAACGAACCCCAGAGGATCATCCTGTGACGGTCATTGTTCATGGGCCGTTCGACGGGACAGGGGGGGCGCTGTGGTCGATCGCCTGCCCGACCAGCATGATCTCGACGCCGGATTCCCGCAGGGTGTCCCACAGCGAGGTCAGGATGGGACCCCGGTCGACCTCGCCGTCGCCGGCGGCCATGACCAGGTAGATGGCCGTGTCCGGGTTGGCGGCGAGGACGTCTTCGAGCATGCCGGACACCTCGTCGATGGAGGCCGCCTGCTGACCGACGTAGATGCCGCCGTCGAGATCGATGGTGATGCTCGTTGCCGGCACCGGCTCGGCGGAGGTGCCGGAGACGTACGACTCCATGGGGACCGGCATCACGTCGATCTGGACCATGAGGACCATGGCGTAGATGAAGAACGTCAGGATGAGGAAGATCACGTCGATCAGGGGCATCAGTTCGATGCGCGTCTCTGAATCGGGTCGTCGGAGCGTCAGCATGGCCGGACCTTCCGTCTACGCCTCCATCTGGAGGGTCGCCAGTGCCATCGTGACGTCTTCGCTGAACGCGAAGACGCGATCCAGACCGGTGGCGAGCAGTGCCGTCCAGACTCCGTCGGTGACGGAGCAGATCATCAGGCGGCGGTCGTTCTGTCCCAGGGTCGTGCGGAGCTTGAGCAGAGCGCCGAGGTTGGAGGAGTTGACCGTCGCGACCGACTTGAGGTCGACGATGACGTTGGGCAGGGTGTCTTCGCTCTTGACGAGTTCGTCGAGCCGCTGAAGCAGCCCGTCCATGTCCTCGGAGAACATGGGCTCGTCGTTGAGCTCGGCGATCATGATGTTTTCAGACCATGTGTTCAGTGGCATCGTGGTTCCTCCCGCCGTCCGGTCTCGTGCTGATCAGGGTGCCAGCATACCACGGTCGGATGTCCGACCGATGTGAATGTTCAGTCGCCTTCGGTTTCGTCCGCCGATTCGAAGACCCGGGCGGCCGAGATCACCTGGTCGCCGTCCTTCAGGTTGACGAGCCGGACCCCCTTGGTGTTTCGTCCGATGCGGCTGATGGAGTTTGCGGGAATGCGGACGATCATGCCGCCGGAACTGATGAACATGAGGCTGTCCTCTTCGTGGACGGCCCGAATGGAGACCACGCGACCGTTGCGCTGATCGGTGCGGATGTCACGCCGTCCCTTGCCGCCACGACTCTGGGGTCGCGTGGAACCGTCCTCGCTCCGGACCAGGTATTCGGCCATCGACGTTCGCTTGCCGTATCCGTTCTCGGTGACGGTCAGGAGGTCCACGTCGTCGCTCGCGCCGACGATCCCGACGACGGTGTCGTCGTCCGCCAGGCCGATGCCCTTGACCCCCGCGGCGGTCCGCCCCATCACCCGGGCGTCGTTCTCGTCGAAGCGGATCGACATGCCGTTGGCGGTGGCGAGGAGCACGTGGTCGTTCCCCCGCGTCTGGATGATTCCGATCAGGTCGTCGCCCTCGTTGAGGTTGATGGCGTTGATGCCGCTGGTGCGGATGTTGCGGTAGTCGCTCAACGCCGTGCGCTTCACGCGTCCCTTCGCCGTGGCGAAGAGGAGGTAGTCCTCGCCCTTCTCGAAGTCCTTGACGTTGAGGAAGGCCACGATCTTCTCGTTGTCGCGAAGCTTCAGGAGATTCACGATCGCCCGTCCACGGCTGCCCCGGGACATCTCGGGGATCTGGTAGATCTTCTGGCGGAACACCCGGCCCGTGTTGGTGAAGCACAGGATGTCGTCGTGGGTCGATCCGGTGAAGACCCGTTCGGTGAAGTCGTCGTCACGGACGTTGCCGCTCTTGACGCCCCGTCCGCCCCGACCCTGTTCCCGGTAGGTCGTCAGCGGAAGTCGCTTGACATAGCCCTGGTGGGAGATCGTCACGACCACGTCGTGTTCGGTGATCAGTTCGCCGAGGTCGTATTCCTCCGCCTCGGCGTCCTCGAATCCGGTGAGCCGCGGAGTCTTGAACCGCTCGCTGATGGAGTTGCAGTCCTCACGGATCATCTCCCGGACCCGTTCCTCGCTTCCGAGGATCGAAAGGTAGTCCTCGATCTTGGCAAGCAGTTCGGCGTATTCGCCCGTGAGCTTCTCGATCTCCAGCCCGACGAGCTGGATGAGCCGCATGGCTCCGATGGCTTCCGCCTGCACGCGGGTGAGAGCGGTTCCGTCACCGGTGTTGGACTGTTCGATGAGCGTCGTGGGGACGTGGGGGGCGTAGTCGTGGTCGGCCGCGATGCGGAAGCGGCGCTCCATGAGCTGTCCAATGGCCTCGTCCCGGGTGCGACTTGCACGGATCAGTGCGATGACCTCGTCGATGTCGCAGACCGCGAAGATCAGTCCTTCGAGCCGATGGGCCTGCTTCCGTGCTTCGCGGAGCAGGAATTCCGTTCTCCGGCGGATGACCTCGCGGCGATGGTCGATCCAGCACTGGATCATCTGCTTGAGACCCATGGTCCGCGGCCGACGCTTGTCCAGGGCGATGTTGATGATGGAGATGGTCGACTGCAGGGGGGTGAACCGGTACAGCTGGCGCTCGACCACATCGGGATCGGCATCGCGCTTCAGATAGACCACGATGCGGGTGCGATGCTTCTTGCCCGAGAAGTTCTTGATGTCCGAGATGCCTTCGATGCGGCCGTTCTTGGCCGCATCGACGATCTTCTCGATCAGCGTGTTCTGCATCAGCTGGTAGGGGATCTCGGTGATGACCAGGGTCTCGCGGTTGCCGCTGGTCTCCTGGTGCACGCGTCCCCGGAGGATCACCCGTCCCCGTCCGGCGGAATACGCATCGACGATTCCCCGTCGGCCGATGATCACGCCGCCCGTGGGGAAGTCGGGCCCCGGAACCAGCTGCAGCAGGTCTTCGAACGAGAGTTCCGGATCGTCCAGGACCGCCGTGATGGCGCTGCACATCTCCTGCACGTTGTGCGGCGGGATGGAGCATGCCATGCCGACGGCGATTCCACTCGAACCGTTGATGAGCAGATAGGGGAAGCGGGCCGGAAGCACGGTCGGTTCGAGGCGGGTGTCGTCGTAGTTGGGAAGGAAGTCGACGGTGTCGTACTTGATGTCGTCGAGCATCTCCACGGTGGCGTGGGTCATCCTCGCCTCGGTGTATCGCATGGCGGCGGGAGGGTCGCCGTCGATGGAACCGAAGTTGCCCTGCTTGTCGACCATGGGGACCCGCATCTTCCAGTCCTGCCCCATGTTCACGAGGGTGGGGTAGATCACGGACTCGCCGTGCGGGTGGTAGTTGCCGGAGGTGTCGCCGGCGATCTTCGCGCACTTTCGGTGCTTGCGTCCGGGAGACAGGTTCAGATCGTTCATCGCGACCAGAATGCGGCGCTGCGACGGCTTCATTCCGTCCCGGACGTCGGGCAGGGCCCGGTCGGTGATCGTGGACATCGCATAGGTGAGGTAGCTCTCGTGCAGTTCGTCGTCGATCTGCTGTTCGACGACGGTGCCGATCATCGGCTGCGAAGTCGAAGCGTCCTCGTGCGATTCATCCGGTCTGTTCGGGGTTTCGGAGTCGGTCATGATCCTGTCCGTCGTGCGATGGAACCGCGTTCAAAGGTGACGGTTCCGAGTCCGACCATTGTATCCGAAAAGGAGATTCGACAGGCGGCTTCAGGACCCGGTCAGGGGCTCCAGAAGCAGGAGAAATTCGGCATTTCCCACCCCCGATTTTCGACTGCTTTTTCCGCCCCGAATCGGAGACTGCACCTGGTCCAGCACCCGGACTCCGACCGAGGGGGCGGCGTCCACGACTTCCTGCACGATGGCCGTGGCGATGTCGTCCTCGAGTCGTCCGTCGACGAGGTGCGTCCGCTTCCGTTCCGCATCCAGTTCGTAGTGGGGTTTGACCAGG
>MDTG01058289.1_pt1 | contig 13685 bp, 11 predicted proteins | sample 811421 | NCBI WGS metagenome assembly MDTG01 (sample SAMN05326645, study PRJNA326480) | marine metagenome | isolation source: seawater | place: Pacific Ocean: South East | collected 2011 | reverse complement strand
TTTATATTTAACGTTTGAATCATCTTCTTATCATAAATAGTTAATTTTTCGGGATTTGACATGTCGATGCTATTTATTTGTGCCAATCCCGTAATACCTGGCTTAACAATAAAAATTTTATTTTTCTCCCTTTCTCTAATTAAATCCATCTGATTCAGTAAGCATGGTCTAGGACCCACTAAACTCATTTCGCCCTTAATAACATTAATAAGTTGAGGTAATTCATCAAATTTTAATAATCTTATAAATAAGCCAAATTTTGTCGCAGAACTTTTATTTACTAAGTGAGAAGCAATGGAAGGAGTTCCTATTTTCATTGTTCTAAACTTTATAAGATTAAATGGCTTTTTGTTAATACCTAATCTTTTTTGAATAAATATTGGATTACCAGTATCTAAAAAACAAATTATTAGAATAATTAAATTGAGCGGTAAAAGAAAAATAAAAAGATTGCAGGCTACTATAAGGTCTATAATTCTTATTGATTTTAACTTTTTCAATATTCAAATATATCTGTAATTTATTTAAACAAAGTTTAAATAGATAAAAGGTAATCCTTTATAAAAGTTAAAAATCAATCAATTCTCATATTATTTGTCTTCAATTATTTTCTAAAGTCTTAATCATATTAATAAAGAAAATTAAATATAAAATTCTCAAAAAATTTTAAGGTATAACAATAACTTTTTTATTTGTTCTAATGAATATATTAAAATAAAAACTATTGGGGCCATAGCTCAGCTGGTAGAGCACCTGCATGGCATGCAGGGGGTCAGCGGTTCGAATCCGCTTGGCTCCATCAAGATTTTTATTATTTGAATCAATTGGGTTGCAATAAAATTTATAATAAACCTATAGAAAGCAATATTATGAATTTAGAATATTACAATTCCCTTCGCAATCAATGCTAAATTTAAAATAATGATAATCTCTATATGCGGATTGTTTTAATAAAAATTAAATAACAGTATAAAAATTTTTTACTAAAAAAATAATTTTTATCTAAACATCAAAATTTCTGATAAATTGTAATATAATAAGAACTTTTTTAGGATGGTTAAAAACAGTAATTTAGATTATGATGGGTTTGATTTTATCTTTGCTATAGGAAAAATAATAAGAAAACATAGAAAAATTCTTTTTATTAATATTATTTTTGTTTCATTGGTTTATACTTTTTATTTAAATAAAACAAAATCTTTTAAAAATAATTACGAATTAGCAAAAGAAATTCTTATTACAAAAAAAGAAATACCATTAAGTACAGGAATCACAGACATTGTCAATGATGATAAATTAAGTTGTAGGATTTTTGATAAAAAAAGTGTTTATGATTTTGCAAAAAGTAATTATTTTCTAAATTTTTTTTCTAAGCAGATTAATTCAAAATTTGGCATAGAAAAAGAAACTTTTTTAAATAACTTTGTTATTGAAAATTTAAATATTAATAATAGTTTTATGGTTAAATTTAAAAATACAAAAATAGATAATGTAAATTCAGTTTTGAATCATTATCAAATCGTTCTTAATGAAACCCTTGAAAAAGAATCATCTAATTGCAATAAAATCCTAGCAATGAATACCAACTATTACATTAATAGACTTAAAACAGAGGATCTAAAAAAGATTTTTATAAATAATCCTTCACTAGCAAATGTATTAACCTCATATTCAATTTATAATGTTGAATTTCCAATTAATTCTAAAAGAAATTCTTTTGCCAAAATTAATAAAATCTCGATGCAGTCCACCTATATATATGTAATTCTATTGTTATTTCCTTTAATATATTTATTTGTTTATTATAAGTTAAACGGTTTTGCATTTAATGAGCAGTCTTACAAAAGTATTTTACCCTATAGATATATAGATACTCTTAGTAATTCAAATCAAAAATTAAATAAAATTATTATTCAAAATACAATTGATAAATGTAATAATATAAAAAATTTAGGAGTATGCGATTTAACAAAAAATAATAATGGATTATTTGTAAAATTACTTGAAGAGCTTAATCTTAAGCAAAATATAATTAGTATCGATCCTATCAATATAAGTGCTTCGCTTAAGATTGATAAGTTAATTATTATAGTGTCGCCATTTGAGTTGACAAATATTGAGATTAAAGAAAATATCTCTTATTTAGATAAATATAATGATTTGACTCTAGGCTTCTTTTTCTTTGATTGAGTTTTATTTGTAAAAGATTAATGCTAATTTCATGATCATAAATCACAAACTATAAATGCTCTTCCTCTATACCCGTAGTCAAACGCTCTTCTAAATAAAATATTTTTATTTTTTTTCTTGAAATCTTCAAAAGCCCCATATTCCCCCTTTTCAATACTGCCTTTGTAATCTAAGAAATCATCAAAAATCAATAAAGTTCCTCTTTGTAGAGAAGGTAAAATAAAATCTAAAGCTAATTGAGTTGATTCTTTTAAATCACAATCGATCATAATTATTTTAGACTTATTGATAATATTTAGATCTAAAGTTGTTTTATTTTTAATTGTTTCTTGATAAAAGCCTTTTATTAATTTTACTTTTTTCCCTTTTGCAATTTTTTTGATATTTTTAATTACTTTTTGCTCATTAACGGAAAAAATTTCATCAGTAAAACTAGGATGTATATCATCATCATTTACTTTCCCAAAACCTTTAAATGAATCAAAACCAATATATTCGCAGTCTGTTTTACCAAATATCTTTTCTATTTTTTTACTTGTCTTGATAGCGTAATTAAAAGAACTCCCAGTAAATACTCCAAATTCTAAATAGTTTCCAGTAGTCCCATCATGCGCAGTTATATAAAATGCTTTTTTAATTGCTAAATATTTTGCTATAGTATTTTCTAAATAAGGAGATATTTGAGAAACTAGCGTTGCAGCAATATTTTGAATAAACAAGTTATTTTTTATAAAATCTAATAATTTCATTTTAATTTATTTAAATTTAGATGTTTAACTTTTTTTGAAAATGATTTTCTTATTATATTACTTTAAATATTGATCATCTAATTCAAAATAAATAGTGCTTAATAAAATATTTACCATATCAAATTTATTAAATAAATTACTTTCTTTTAGAATTAAAAAATTCCATTATTCTGGTTACTAACCTATCGGATATTTTAAATTTAGATTTAAGTAAATGAAAAATGCTAATTAAAGTTTTGTCAAATAATATAAAAATTCTTTTTATTAAATTATCTTTTGGTCTTGCTTTATAGTTTGTAGCGACAGTTTTAACATTATTTTTTGCTTCAGTATAATAATAAAGAGCAATTGATTTTCTATAAATATTTTCAGGACATTTCATAGGTTCAGGGTGACCATGAAATGAATCGTAATCAGTATTAAATATTAAACACCTATTCATTAAGGGCGATATTTTTCTAACGCATTTATTCATATTTTTGTCCCATAATTCCAATTGCCCCCCCCATTTTTCTTCCCATACTTCATTTAAATAAATAAGTACATTAACTCTTCTATGCCAATTTTTTTTATATGGGTGAACGGTGAAATCTGCATGAATATTAAGAAATCCTCCTCTAGTAGAGCGATGAACCCCACCAGAGCCTAAATCATGATCGGGGATGAGAGAGGAAATACCGGTTATTTTTTCTAAACGATTTAAAAATTCTTTAGAGTTTAATGCATCGATAGTATTGCCTAGCAAAGGATCAAAGTTTGTATTTTTATTACCGCTCTTATTCTCATTGAAATGGCTATAAGTAGCCCAATTAACATTTTTGAATCCTTGAAGGGTGTTTCTAATGCAATCTTCTTTAAGGAAATTTTCAATAACTATATGCGGAAAAGGCTTAGCATTCAAGTATTCTTTTGAATATTTGTTTATATTTTTGTCAAGATTTTCGCATTCTATAAAATTACTGAGATTCATCTTAGATTTATAACTAACTATATATACCTTATCAATTTATGACAATATTGGAATACAATGCCAAATTTTATAAATATACAATTCTTACATAAAACATATTAAAAAAAATACTTAATCTATCAAATCCTTTATTATCTAAATAAATATATTTTATAGTTTATTTAAAGATAAATTTATTAAAATGCTTTTCCCTGAGAATTTAGAAAATTTTGGAATAATTTTAAAAGGTTCTAGTATTGTTAGATTAGGAGAAATATCTAATAATTTTGATCATTGTTTTATTGTAAATAATATTGATAAAAACAAAAATAATCGTGATTCTGAATATTCTTTAGTAGCACCACTTATAAAAAATAAAAGCATTGTTCATTTTGTAAATCGTCTTAAAACAGCTAGTTTACAGAGACAACATTATTCGGAACTTGGTATAAAAAATATTCAATTTACTAAATCTGAATTGGATAAAGAATTAATAAAGGTAAAACGAATTTATGAAAAATATAAATTAAAGTGTCATATGCTTCCAGAAGAATTACTTTCCTATAATAAATATTTTGATGGGAAAGGTGATTATGAAAAAAAGCACCCAAATACAGGAGTATTGTCAATTATTTATGCTACAAAAATTATAAAACCGAGAAATCTTTGGATAGTTGGTCTTGATTTTTATGAATCAGATTATTTATTCAGAAGACCATGGCATTGGGATTTGAAGAATCAAAGAGAAAAAATGGAAAGACTTGATATCCCTGGACAATTCATTAAGCTTGTAGATGATAATTTTCAGGTTCAATTTAATGTTATATCTAAAGCTAGTCTCCCTGAATTAAAAAACTTAAATGTTCTATGATTTAGTTATTTTCAATAAAATGTGGTAAATTTAAACTTTAATAGTAAATGTTTTGACTGAAGTTATAGCTGAGATAGGTTGGAATCATATGGGTGATATGCAATTAGCAGAAGCTATGATAAAGTCAGCTTCTGAATCGGGAGCTAATTATGCAAAGTTTCAAACATGGTCAACAAAAAGGTTAAAAAAAGGTGAATGGGACCATGATGGCCGTAGAGAAATATATGAAAGGGCAGAATTATCTTTGCAGGATCATAAATTTTTAATTAATACATGTAAAAATTTTAATATTAATTTTTTAAGTTCATGTTTTTCTGTAGAGGATGCGATGCTTTTAAAAGACTTGGATCAAAAAAAAGTTAAGGTTCCATCCATGGAGATAAGAAATAAAGAACTATTAAATTTTTGTATAAATGAATTTGATTATGTGTATATTTCAACTGGAACGGCAGATGAAAAAGATCTTTTTAATTTAAGTAAGTCTTTAAAGAATAAAAATTATTCAATAATGCATTGTGTTTCTAGCTATCCCTGCCAACCTGAAAATGCAAATTTACCAAGAATTAAATTACTTTATAAAATGTTTAATAATGTTGGGTATAGTGATCATGTTTTTGGAATTGAAGCCTCAATGGCTTCACTAGAATATGGCACAACTTCGATTGAAAAACATTTTACAATTAATAACGATCTTCCTGGAAGAGATAATAAATTTGCAATACTTCCTAAAGAACTTGAATACCTTACTAGATATATTAAGAATAAAAGATTATTTAATAAAAATCATGGAATTAATTATCAAGAATGTGAAAAAGGAACTAGAAATGAATATTCTGGAAGATTTTCAAATTATTAAGTTGAAGAATAAAGGTCTTATCTTATGAAAAAGAAACTATTGATAACAGCACCATTTTCTTTTATGCCTGAGTTATTAAATGAAATAAAAACTAAATTTGATGTTTTATATAAATATCAACCAAATAAAAAAGTAATCAAAGATATTCTTGAGGATTTCCAGCCTGAGGCTTGGATTCCTAAACCATGTAATGAATATTTAATTAATGAAGAACTTCTTAAATTAGCAAAAGATCTAAAAATTTTAGCAACTCCATCTACAGGAACAAATCATATAGATCTAAATGCAACTTCAAAATTAGGAATCTCTATCTTTTCTTTGAAAGGTTCTAAAATCGTAAATACTATTACAGCTTCAAGTGAATATACATTCGCACTACTTTTAGCAACTATAAGAAATATTCCTTTCGCAAATAAAAAAGTACTTAAAGGTCATTGGAGGGAGGTTGAGAATGATTTAAGAAGTAGAGAACTTAGCGAGCTTACATTAGGCATAGTAGGTTGTGGCAGAATTGGTGGTAACCTTATTAGATATTCTGAGCCATTCGGCATGAAGGTAAATATTTTTGATCCTTTTATTGACTACCAATCAAATAATCGGGTTAAAGTTGTAGATAGTCTAGATAAGCTTTTTAATTCTTCTGATATAGTTTGCATATGTGTTCATTTAGACTCAAATACTAAGGGTATGATTGGTTCTAATGAAATAAATCAACTTAAAAATGGAGCTTTTTTAATAAATACTAGTAGAGGAGAAGTAATTCAGGAAGATGCTTTAATAGATGGACTTAGATCAGGTAAAATAAAATCTGCCGGTGTAGATGTTGTTTGTAATGAGCATTTATTGCCTAATGAAGAAAATTCCCTAATAAATTATGCGAAAGAAAATGATAATTTAATAATTACGCCACATATAGCTGGGTTGACTATAGATTCAGAAATAAAAGCTCAAAAAGCGGCATACTATGCTTGTTTAGAATACTTTGATTTAAACTAATTTATGGTTTATCCAACGTTAGTAACTATTTATATAGTAAATCATAATTATGGACGTTATTTAGAGGAATCTATTAAAAGCGTAATTAAACAAACTTATTCCAATATTGAAATTCTTTTGATTGATGATGGATCTAATGATAAGGAATCGGATTCAATTTTAAAAAAATATGAAGATGATAAAGATATTTTTGTTATCAGGCAGGAAAATCTTGGTCTTACTCATTCAAATAATGTAGCACTAAAGAATGCGACTGGAAGCTACATAATGAGATTAGACGCAGATGATTATCTTGAAGAAAATTGTGTTGAGGAACTTGCAAAAGTCCTTGATGAAAATCAGGATTATGCTTTGGTTTTTCCTGATTATTATGAAGTCACTGAGAATGGAACTATTCTGGCAGAAATTTGTAGACATGATTTTTTAAAAGATGTAGAACTTTTAGATTCCCCTGCTCATGGAGCATGTACTTTATTTAGAAGAGATCTACTTCTTCAAGTTGGAGGTTATGATGAGGAAATAAAATTACAAGATGGGTGGGATATTTGGTTGAAATTAATATCAAAATATTCTGTTTCAAACGTAAGGAAACCTTTATTTTACTATCGTCAACATTCAAAAAGTCTTACAAAAGATGAGACTTTTATGCTAGAAACAAGAGCAAAAATTTTAAAAAAACATGTTAAAAAATCAACTCAAAAAAAAGTAAAGTCTTTAGCCGTGCTTCCAGTAAGAGGAAAAGGATTTGATAGCATTAATTTTGCTCTATGGAAACTTGGAGATAAAGAGCTTATATGTTGGACTATTGATGAAGCTCTTTTATCGGAATCAATTGATAAATTGATAATAACTTCAATAGATGAAGAATTAATTTATTTTCTCAAATCTAAATACTCCAATTCCAAAATTGATTTTATAGTAAGAAATCCAAAAACATTTGATAAGAAAGAATCTACATCAGATTTACTTTTAAATATTGCAAAAAATAATAAGGAATTTGATATTATTGTTCTTTTAAATCAAGAGTCTCCTTTTAGAGGGCATTTATATATTGATAAAGCAATTAATACTTGTCAGGTTTTTAATTTAGATAATGTTATTGCCGCTAGACAAGATGAAGAGATTTTTTTTATACATGATGGGAAAGGTTTAATTAATAGAAGACCTGATGTTAATAAAAAGCTTGAAAGGGATGATCTTTATCGAAAAGTTGGCGGTTTAACTATTATTAGAACAAAATCATTGATCTCATCTGGGAAAATCCTTTCTGGTAGAGTTGGTCATGTAATACTTGATCAAAGATCAGCATTTTCTATAAGAACAAAATTTGATTGGAATTTAGCCAACTTAATTGTTTGAAAATCGATTAAAATCAATAATGGAAGATTTTTAAAATGAAATTACCTCTAATTATTGCCGCAAGGATGGGTTCTTCTAGATTACCTGGAAAAACACTAATGAAAATAAATGGTAGGGAAATGTTAGGAATGATAATAGATAGAGTAAAAAAATCTAAATATGTAGGTGAAATAATTTTATCTACAACACATCTTAATGAGGATGATCAACTTATAAATTGGGCTAATAATGAAGGTATATTATCTTTTAGAGGCGACAGTCTTGACTTATTAAAAAGAATAGCTGATACGGTTAATCATTTTAAATTAAATTCTTTTATTGAAGTTCTAGGGGATAATCCTTTAATAGATAATAAAATTATAGACATAACTTGTGAAAAGTTTCTAAGTGATTCATATGATTATGTCTCTATTTTAACCAAGGAATATCCAAAATTTTGTAATTCTGATTCTAATGTTTTTCCAGTAGGAATAAGAGCGCAAGTGATGAGTTCTATAGCTCTTAAAAAAGCATCAAATCAAGCAAAGAAGGATTCATATAGAGAACATCCAACTACTTATATCATAGATAATCCCGATAAATTTATAATTGGTTTGATAGAGGCAAAAGATCAATTTTCTGATTTAAATTGTAAGGACTATACTTTTGCAGTTAACGTTAAAGCAAATTTAGAGATGATAAGGTACATAGTAAATAAGTTAAATAAAAATAATGATAATTGGGATTTGACTGATGTTATAAATCTCACTAAAAATGATGAATATATTCTATCTTTGATGGGAAATGAAGCTATATTTAAATAATTAATTATTGTTTTATTATATGTATTTTTTTTTTACAAATTTATTTTTTACTTTTTGTATTTGTTGTAGATTAAATAAATAGAAGTTTATAAAAATGTTTTCAAAATACAATTCAAAAAATCAGTTTTGGATTAAAAAAATTTATTAATGTTTTATGAAATATCCAGATTTGCTAAATTGCACTGTAGCAGTAATAGGAATGGGTTATGTCGGATTACCTTTGGCAATAGAATTAGGGAAATCTCAGAATTGCTATCTAACTAATAAAAAAATTAATAGAAGGATAATTGCTTTTGATGTCAATTTTTCTAGAATTAAAAGTCTAAAAAATAATATAGATTTAAATGATCAAATTGATAAAAATCAATTAAAAGAAGTGGAAAATATTGAATATGTATACGATGCTAATACATTGAATCAAGCGGATATTTTTATAGTTACGGTCCCAACCCCAATTGATGAAGCTTGTGTACCTGATTTAACTAATCTTAAAGAGGCGTCCAAGACAGTTGGTGTTGCATTAAAACAAAGATTAGATAATATTTCAAAGTCCAGTAATACATCTCCTGTAGTTATTTTTGAAAGCACTGTCTATCCTGGCGCTACTGAAGAAATTTGTATTCCCATAATAGAAGCTGAATCTAATTTAGTATTGAATTCTAATGAAAAGGGAAAGGGTTTTGTTTGTGGTTATAGCCCAGAGAGGATAAATCCAGGTGATAAGAAAAGAACTTTAGTAAATATTGTTAAAGTAACCAGCGGAAGTAATTTGACTGCATCCGAATGGATTAATAAGTTTTATGGATCAATAATTAAAGCAGGAACTTATAAGGCAAGTTCTATTAAAATTGCAGAAGCGGCAAAAGTTATTGAAAATACGCAGAGAGATTTAAATATAGCACTTATTAATGAACTTTCAATAATTTTTAGAAAGATGAAAATTGATACTTTAGATGTACTAGAAGCAGCATCTACTAAGTGGAATTTTCTAAATTTTAAGCCTGGTCTAGTTGGTGGACATTGTATAGGAGTAGATCCTTATTATTTAACCTACAAATCAAAAAAAATGGGTTATTATCCTCAGGTAGTTTTAGCAGGTAGAAGAATAAATGACAAAATGGGAGCATGGATCATAGAGCAATTGATTCTTGAAATGGCTCGTAAATCAATGATTATCGGTGGAAGTGATATTTTGATTTTAGGATTAACTTTTAAAGAAAATTGTAAGGATATAAGAAATACAAGAGTTATTGATATGGTGAGAGTTTTATATGATTACAGGATTAATGTAGACGTTGTTGATCCTCTTATAGATTGTGATCTTGCCAATCAAATATATAAGATTAATATTCTTAATCAAATTCCAAATAATAAAAAATATAGTGGGGTTATTTTGGCTGTGGCACACGAAGAATTTGTAAAATTTAGTAAAAAAGATTGGGAAAATTTAGTTTTAGATCAAGGTATATTTCTTGACATAAAAGGAATTATTCCACGAAGTTTATCGCCTATAAGAATTTAAATAATATGTATTATTAATATTTTTATACCTTTATTGTTTTAGGTTGAATTTATTTTTAATAAAGATTGATAGTATAAATAATAGTAATATTTAAAAAATGATTGTATTAGTTACTGGTGTAGCTGGTTTTATTGGATTCCACTTAGCAAAAAGACTAATAGAAGAAAATATTGTTGTTGTTGGTATAGATAATATCAATGATTATTATGATCAGAATTTAAAAAATAATAGATTAAAAATTTTAGAATTGTATGCAAAAAATAAAAATTCGAATTTTTATTTTTATAAAGTTAATTTAGAAGATAATGAAAAAATTGATTCAGTTTTTCAAGATCATAAACCAACACATGTTGTTAATTTGGCTGCACAAGCTGGAGTTAGATATTCTTTGCAAAATCCATCGGCTTATATTCAATCTAATTTAGTTGGTTTTTTAAATATACTCCAATCATGCAAAAAAAACTCTATTTCACATTTGATTTATGCAAGTAGTAGCTCAGTTTATGGAGGAAATACTGAAACACCTTTCAAAGAAAATCAGAGTGTTAATCATCCAGTAAGTCTTTATGCGGCTACAAAAAGATCAAATGAATTAATGGCTCATACATATAGTCATCTTTACTCTTTACCAACTACTGGATTACGTTTTTTTACGGTCTATGGCCCCTGGGGGAGACCAGATATGGCTCTTTTTTTATTTACTAAAGCAATTTTGGATGGGAAGTCTATTCAAGTATTTAATCATGGAAAGATGAAACGTGCTTTTACTTATATCGATGATATAGTAGAAAGCTTATTTAGAATTCTCCCCAAAATACCTTGTGAAAATAAATACTTTGATACTAAAAATTTAAACCCAGAAAGTAGTTGGGCCCCTTATAAAATTTTTAATATTGGTAGTTCAAAATCAGAATCTTTAATGAAATATATTGAAGAATTGGAGCTTGCATTAGGATTGAAAGCAAATAAAGTTTTTTTAGAAATGCAACCAGGTGACGTACCAATTACGGAATCTGATTGCTCACTTTTAGAAGAATATGTTTCTTATAAACCTGAGACATCAATAAGAACAGGAATTAAAAATTTTGTTACTTGGTATAAAGAATTTTATAAATATAATTAATTTTTAAAATATTTGTAAAATTAAAAATAATTTATCTATATGTACTTTTAAGCTTAATATGATCTTAAAACCAATAATAATTTTTTATTTACCTAATATTAAATACAATTTTTTTGATTTGATTTGATTTGATTTGATTTGATTAGCTTAAAAGTATTTATAATAAATATATGAGAAGAAATTTAACAACATAAATCAATCAAATTGTGGATATGCTAAAAAGTAAAAATCCGGCTTTTCTATTAATAACAATTTTATCAAGCCTTCCATTTAAATATAAGTTTAAGATAATATCCCTTCTGTTTTTAATGCTTGTGGGTGGCGTAATTGAATTTGCTACAATTGGATTTTTGTTCCCTTTTCTACAGAAAGTTTCTGGTAGTACAAATCAATTTAAAAATACAAATAATGTATCTTTTTTTAATACTAATATTTTGGAAAATATTCATTTAACTAACTTAGGAATATTAATCTTAATTTTTATAATTTCTGCCACCTTATTAAAGTTATATATAATATGGAAATCAAATTTAATATCGGCCTCTATTGGGAACAAATTGGGCAGTGATGCTTTTAATGGAATCCTTTTAAAAGATTATCAAAACTATTTATTATTAGATACTTCAAAGTTATTAACTACTATTAGTGTTCAAGTTACAAAAACTACTGGAACAATTGAGGTAGTACTAAGATCTATATGTGCATTGTTTTTATTGATATTCGTTTTTATTTCATTAATCAGCTTATATCCTAAATTAACAATTTTAATCTCTTTTATATTAGCTTTTATATATTTTTCTATAAGTACTTTTACTAAATCTAAATTGAGAAAAAGTAGTTATATAGTTACTAATGAACAGAAAAAGTCAATCAAATTTGTAAAAGAGTCAATTGTAGGTTTTAGGGAGATAAAACTAAATAATTCTGAAGGCTTTTTTTTAAAAGAATATAAAAAGAGTGATAAAAAATTTAGGCAATCCAATGCATTTTCAAGTTTTCTTGATGTATTTCCCAAATATACTATCGAAGGAATAATTACAGTCACAATAATATCCATAGCAATAATAATCCCAATTTCTTCAGATAGTAAACTAATAGCTTCTTTGGGAGTATTTGCATTCGCATCACAAAGGTTATTGCCATCTCTTCAACAAATTTATAGTGGTTGGGCAAGATTAAATAATACTCAAAGTGAATTAGAAAATATTTTTAACCTTTTATTTAGAGATAATTTAATAAGTAATAATAAAAAGTTACGCTACTTTCATTCAAAAGAAGAAGAAAATAAAAAATTTTGTTTTTCTCAAATCAAATTGGATAATGTAGGTTATCGCTACCCTAATTCAAAGAAAAATGTAATATCAAATGTTGATTTAATAATTGAAGCTGGCGATATAATGGGCCTCCAAGGTATATCTGGATCAGGAAAAACAACACTTGTAGATATAATTGTTGGTCTTTTAGAACCAACTAATGGTCAGATTTTGGTTGATGGTGAATCAATTATAAGAAGTAGGAACCCGCTCCTTAAAGAGAAATGGATAAAAAATATTTCATATGTACCCCAAAATATTTTTATTTCTGATCAACCTATTTATAAAAATGTAGCATTTGGAATTCCTGATGATTTCATAGATATGAGAAGGGTAAAAAAATGTTTGGATATGGCTCAACTATCAAATTTCATAGATGATTCCTTACCAATTCTGAAAGATAAAAGTATTGGCGATGATGGGATTAGATTAAGTGGTGGGCAAAGGCAAAGATTAGGAATAGCTAGGGCTTTATATAGAAGATCTAATTTACTTATTCTTGATGAAGGTACTAGTGCTCTAGATATAAATACTGAAAATCAAATTGTAAAGCTTATATCAAATTTAAGAAATAAATTGACCATAATAATGGTTGCTCATAGAACATCGACTTTGAATATATGTAATAAAATTTATGATTTAAGTGATGGGAATTTAAAGAAAGTTAAGTGATTAATTTTTTAATTATTCATTTAAAAAGTTTAATAAAAAATATTTTTTATAAATAAACCAATTTATTTTAGGATGACCTAAATAAAAATTGTTTTAATATATTTATTAGCAAAATATCTATCCTAATTTATAAAGAAGTAGTGATTGAGATTCATAAAGTTTGTTTTTGTTATTAAGCCAATCCAAAGTTTTTTTACTTTGTTTAAGTTGCTTTAAAGTGTCGCCATATTGAGTATTTATAAAAAATATATATTTTGCACCTAAATTTATTTCATTCTCTAA
>MDTG01215703.1_pt1 | contig 13686 bp, 11 predicted proteins | sample 811421 | NCBI WGS metagenome assembly MDTG01 (sample SAMN05326645, study PRJNA326480) | marine metagenome | isolation source: seawater | place: Pacific Ocean: South East | collected 2011 | reverse complement strand
CCGTTATACGCTGCATTTGCGGAATCAGAAACTGCGACAGTCAGAACCCCGTCACAAAAGTCGGCATCGATCATGCCGGAACTAGATCCTCCTAGAGCGTAAAAGTCAGAAGGAGTAGTAGTTCCTGCTAGGGTAAATCTCATCCAAACAGTTAGTGTATCTGCGTTTAAGATGACAAGCTCTTTTTCCGTTAGAAGGATAAAGATTCTTTTGGGGAAGCCATCCTCTAGTCCTCGAGTGGCCGTTGCTGCAGCGTGCTCACCTTCCGAAGCCCACGTTGCCTTTGTAGAGGAAGCAACGCCAGAAGTCCTAAGAAACCCGTCAGCAGCATACCCGTTATATGTAGCGTCTGGGTTAGAGAATCTAGAGTTTGTAACGTCAACAAACTTCATAGATTTAATATTATTAGAAGTTAAATGGGCGATACCATTGCTGTCTGTGGTCCCTGTTGAGATATCCGCCATTCTAACCTCACGTAACCACTGTTACGGTTAACTTTTCTTTTTCTAAGATAAAATGTCTTGTTCTCTCTGTAGTAGCAGAGTCGGTAACTACCGAGCCAGTAACCACTCGATCTTGTGACGGAGTAATCACAACCAAAGATAAGGGAGATTTAACATAAGTAGCTCCCGACGTATAGAGGTAGTTAACCAAGTCGGACATCTCCAAAGTAGCCGTAGGGTCTAAATCCTGAAGGAAGGCATCAATAGCTGTCTTAGTGGCGTCTGCAGTTAAGCCTCGAACCGTAATCTTTCCGCTGACTAGGCCAGGTAAAAAATGCTTTACAAGAACATCTTCCGCAACAACCCTTCGGTCCTCTGAGTCTACAAAGGTCTGAACCTGCGCTAAAGTATCCACGTACTCATAAGCCAGCCGTATGGCATAGGCGGTTGACGTTTTTCGTAAATTCGCGTCATTTACGTAGTTTGTAAATCGAATATAAGGCTTTTCTCTAGTCGAGTAAGCACTTCCAGACTGGAGATTTCTAATAGACCAGCCTTCTGAATATATATCGGAAGTAGTAAACGAGCTTTTATCTACCAGGTTATAGCTAGCTCCTACTGCGCTAGCTTCTACGCTAACATCAACGTAGTAAAGTCCCGTGTCCGCATCTACTGCGATATCCTGGTAGTTAACGCCTCGATATACGGTAGAAGGTAGTGTGGTTGTTGACCCGTACGCATACTGGCCGGCATCCCCGTCAAACCTAACGGTTACCGTTGTTGTAGAGCCCCCAAAAGCGGAGCTGCTTACCATATGCAGATCGCTACCCCCTACTGTCGTGGCAACCCATACACCTCGAGTAAACGTAGCTGTTTGGTCCCCACCCACGGTAAACGTGTTGGTATTTGCTGCAGTAGTTATAAGATGCGTCCCTACCTGCGTTGGAGAAAAAGTAAGACCTCCGGAGGACGTAAGGGTAACCTTAGTAAAAGCAGGGGTAGTGTTGGCCGGGAAAAAAGCACCTACCGCATCTTTAAAGTAAACTCGAATAGTTCCCGTCGCTTTAGCCGTCCCGGACCCCCCGGTAAACGCTCCGGTAGCTTCCGCGTATAGAGGATCAGAGAGTGGGTAGGTTTCTCCTGTTAGCGTAAACTGAGTAGGACTCAGAACAGATACGGAGTTTATCTGCATAAAGGGCAAGCTTATATTCGCCGTAGCAATATTTACTGTTTTAACTACGTTAGACCCCCCGTTTGTAAGAGCCCCCAGAGAAAGATCCCCAGGAATAACGCTTACGGGGACGGTCCCCTCAAGAACTGTCGCTCCGGAGCCGTCCACTGCCGCTAGATCATACAAAGAAACATCTACATACTTAGCCGTATTCTCCTTTCTTACTACTTCATAAGTCATGTTTGAAAGGCTTAGGGCAACCGTCCCCGCCCCGGTAGTAATCGTTGTGTCTGTTGCAGAAACGACAGGAGTTTCCACTAAGGCGACAGCATCACTAGCAAATCTTAGGATATCATCAGTAGTAACTCCGTTACTGGAAAACTGACCGTTGGTATCCGTAAAGGTATCCAGCACCCCGGAGTGCGGACTACTTCCTTTTGTTCCTCTTACGATTCTTTTTCCTACATCCGTGATATTTTTAATGTCTAGCGTCTGTACAACCCGCGAAGGTTGGTACGCATAGACATCCGTTTTTCCTCCAATATGTATACTTACCGTAAGGTCCGCGTCCTCTGCGCCGTCGAACCCCCCAGGAATTCCCGAGATGCTCTGAGGCCCCGTCACTACGTCCCGTTGCATTTCCGAGTCGCCAAACCCAATAACTTGGATTTTATCAATGCTCGGGTATTGAGAGGTAATAAGGGTCTTTATGCCCTTGGACGTAACTAACGTTCTTGTAGTTATCGCATCCTGAGCTCTGGTTACTGCTTGTGCTTTTGTTTCCGCAGCAACCCCTGAGGAAAGGCCAAGTTTGTTGGTAACTTTGACCGGACCCACTAAGCCCTCGACTTTCGTTATCTTTCCTGCCGATACGTTGTACGGGGTGCCTGCGGATTCTCCCTGGACAGGGACATCTACATAGAAGAGACCTGCCTCTGTATTTAGCGCCATAGACGCGGAGGAAATGCTAACTAAGGAGCTAGGGTAAAAGTTAAGAGAGTCGTCTGTAGAAAACTTAGTAAGGGCATCAACGACTGCTGCCTGTGGGGCGCCGTAGTAAACGCGCACAGTCCCGGTGGCTACTGCGCCAGACTGCATAGAAAGAAACACATTACCAAGAAGCGCATCCACCTCAGCGGTGGACATAGACGCGTAGTTATTTAGGGACTGGGATAGTTTAACTGCATTTATCTCTCTCCGTAATGGAGCAAGCATGGTGGCTATGGGCCGAACTACCAGGTCTCTAATCCCGGAGCCCTCAGAGGTATCCAGCGTAGGGTGCTCTACGGTAAGCCTATCAACTAAAAAAGACTCTAGATCCCCATCTAGAGGCGTATCGCCTATTCGGTTTAGGAGGGGGTCGATAACCGAAGTCCTAAATGCGGACCCGCTAGTTGTGACGATGCTGCTATCATAGCTAGCTACGAGTTCTTGAAAGAGAGCCAGTAATGTTGCATCCGCCATAGTAAACTCATAAGGTAAGGGGTAAAAGCTCAGACTCTCCAGAGAACGTCAAAAGCCGCAGCGTGGCTCTTACTTCTAACGTAGTTGAGTCAAACTCCACAGAGGATAAAGATAGATCAAGAAGTCTTTCGTTTGCAGGCAATCCCGACGCTGCCTGTACTCGAGTATAGAAAGTTTTTGTATCTGCGACAGCTCGAGCTACTGCGGAAGCTACCTGAGCGGACTTCGCAGGGTCCATCGTGCCTCCTAAAACTTTAGTAAGAGACCCCCCTTCTTCCTCGTTAAATCTGTTCGTTTTTGCGGTGCTAATAAGCGTTTTTAGCACTTGCTGTGCTAACTTCTGAGGACCACTAACGCTGGTAAATCTAGTCGTTAGATCAAACTCCAATCTAGCCTTTCCTGCCGAAGTTAACTGGGAGGAAAAAACAGCAACATACATCTCCCCTACAGAGAGGGAGGAAAACTGATCGGGCAAGGGGACGTGTAAAACCGTCTTACTGACGACAGTAAACTCGCTTAAGCTGAAATCGTTAATAGAGACTTTTTTTGTATATGTAAAATCCCCATTACCTTCTATCTTTAGGGTTCTTGTAGCCTGTCCGGCGAGCTCGGAAACTGAAAGAATATCTATCAGGTCTGATAATATAACAAACTGTAGATCTTTCATGCATCAGACCCTTTATTCTCAATAAGAAGAATTGCCTCTCTAGCTTGAGAGGCTATTTTCTCAACTAGCTGATATTTAGGGACTGCGACCCACGGGTATACGTTTGAGGACTCCGATGCTGTTGTAGACGGAGACACTCCCCTAAGTTGATAAATGGCTAAGTCTATACTATCGGAAAAGCCATTTCCGGCAATCTTTGCCGTTGCTTTTGTGTCTGATAAGACGGATAAGACATCATATAAAATAGCTAAGGATTCAGACTCATTCTCGACCGCGTCTACGGATGTTGACGGCTTAGCAAAATTCCTAGGCATTTCTTAACTCCAAAAGAATTTTACCAATTTCCTGAATAGATTTTGTCATAGTCTCTTGGTAAGAAGAGTCTGCAGAGGTTGAGGAAAAGAACTCCGCTAACTTCCCTGCGGTTAGGAGATCTGCCATTCTATCGAGACCCTCTGCCCTAAGAAAGGTCAGTACGTTATCTACATCAGGACTAACATCTATTTTATAATACTCTACAATATCTTTTATTTCTTCCATTAATAGCCGAAGTCGCGTCCCCTCGAGTAGGGCAAAGGAAATACTGTTTCGCGTAATGGACCAAGCAGTAATTCTGTTTGTAGCTGTTGTGACGGGTATCTTTGGGGCAACGCGACACCTAGTTGCCGAGTCGGCCCCCAGGCCTAGTCCGCTGGCCAGCCTATCGTACTCCGCTAGTGGGTTTTCAGATACTTTATCCTCGTCTATAAAAACCCAACAGACCTTAGTGCTAGTCAAGCCTGTAGCGTCATCAGTATAGGTGATAGATATCCGGTCTCCGATTCGAGCGTTGGCCAGGGACTGGGTACTTACTGCGGACACGTCAAACTTATCGGTAAGTCCGCTTCCGTCTCCGAGATCTGGAGAAGTAGCTACTGTTGCTGCTGTTGCAGAAGACATGACAGAAGCGGAGTCTTGTCCGTGCTGCGCGAGCACCTCACCGAGCCGCAAGTCTAAATCGGACTTTTTATAAAGATCTAATCGGATATTTAAGTTGGCTAGCTTATTTAGCAATAACAAGTACCTTCCGTAAGCGGACCCCCCCGATCGGGTTACAACAAAGTCTAGTCCTGACAAACCGGAGCCTGCCTCAGGAGAAAACTGCAGCTTAGTTATCGCTGTGCCTGACGGGGTTGTTGTCAGCTCTTTGCTACTTAAAACCCGCTGCGTAGGGACTTGCCACATAGTCAGGTAGTCCCCCGACTGGACAGACTCAGATATCGTAGAGCTGTGTATTAGTGTATTGGAATTTCCAGCAGTGCTGGTAACAATCCTATACGGAACATCTCCGGAGCTAAAGTCTATCGGAGTAGCGAGAGACAAGGTATCCGGCGTAGACACCTCTAGTATCTGTGTAGTTACTCCAGGAGATAGCCCTAGTTCTATATCTAGCCCTACTAAAGACCCTAACCCCGGAGTACTAAACCCATCAGTAAGGGATAGCTCTTCATTGTGGCTAACGTCAGGAGAGGCATCAGTTAGGAACGTTGCAACGGGGTTTACTCCTTCGGAAACAATGTAGTACGGCGTGTTCTTCCCTACTAGAAAAGAAATGGAGTCCTCTAGAACAAGCACCGGCTTTTCCACAGGAACCAGCGCGCCGTCAGTAGCTAGCGTGATATTAGAGATCTTACTTCTGTAGGTGTCTACAACCAGCTCATTACCTGCTTGAGGAAACTTTGCTGGTAGAAAAGCATACCGTAAAGAGGACTGCCCAGAGGTTACCTCTTGCTCTAAAGTAATTCTTGTATCAGATCTAATATCTTTTATCTGTAGTGTTTTTTCCGTAGCCTCAGAAGGAGAGATAATTAAAAAGTCTCCGGCTTGTGGCGAAGCCTCTGGGTAGTCTGAGGACCAGGAAGTTATAGAACTATCATAAAAGATATTAGTTTGGTCCCCCGCAAGGGCTTCCCAGGTTAGCGCCCCAACGTCTCCTCCTGCGGACACTGGAAGCCTTTCTGCTAGGGTCACTGTTTGGAAATTTGAGTCTACTGCAGCTACCGAAGAAACTCTGTAAGTGCCTGCGGACGCGCCGCTAGTAATCTTAAGATACCCATCTTTTAAGTTTGTACCGGACCCAGTATCTACATCAATCCGGTTCCCAACGACAACACCACCGACATCGAGAAGGCCGGACCCGGAGGAAAACCCGGATGCCTGTGAAGACGCATTAAACTTAAACTGGTTCGTGGTTTCCTGTCCCGAATAGCTACCGGAGGTTTCTAGGCCTCTACGGATAGACAGCGCCGAGGAGGTATAGCTGAGGCTATTAAAGTTAGCGGGCCCAGAGTTATAGCTACCGACAACTAGTGTAGTTGCGTCAGTAATAGAGGTAACAGAAAACTCTGTGGACTGGAAAGTAACGATGTCTCCTACACTTACGTTCCCATAGAAGAAAGATGCAGGAGAGTAAATAATGTTATTTACGCTACTAAGCGCAGCTAGATGAGTTGGTATATGGTAGGTTACCGCCTCCCCAAAAACTGGCGCCCCCCCTGAACCTATTAAAGAAAATGGCCCTCCTTTGTAAGAAGCATTGGTAGCTACTACGGTAAGCTCTGTTTCGCTAATAACCGAAGCTATCTGGTAGCTTCCTGCGTAGGTTCCGTTAACGGTGAGTACGCCCCCTACCTCTACCTTATTAGTAAGAAAACTTGCCCCCTCATCTAAAAACCTTTGCTGGTAGTCTGGCTCATGAATTTGCCAGTCGAGGCCAGTCTCCGTTCCGGTAAACCCAGTTTTAAATGATGTGTTATCTGGAGCAGTCCCAGGAGAACTAGAAACAATTGTAAGCTCGAGCGGAGCAGTAATTGCTTCGATCTTGTACCAGCCGGCATTCGTTGCTGACGGGAAAATATAGAGAATATCTCCCGGCTTAACTCCTTTATTTAAAAAGGTATTTGTATTTCCTCCTGGAGGATTAATCTTAAAAGTAGTAGCTCCTCCCCCATATCCAGCGGTTCCTGGAAATAGAAGAGTTGCTTTACCTAAAAACTTAGAGGGAGCAACCGTAGGCTTGGGGGTGTCCGACGAGGCCCCAGACTCTCGTATGTTCTGCCCTGTCCCTGAGACCCCAACCTCCGCAACTAGAGTCCCTAGTATACCGGAACCAGCCCAGACGCTCCCTTGGGTTGCCCCTCCGGAAAACGCGACTACGGTAATGGTCGCAGTGTCCGTCGACGCCAGTGAAATTGAGTTTCCGGCAGAGCCTAGCTGAAACTCGGTAGCGACCAGATTTACCTGATTCGTAGGGCTACTAACGCTCGCAGTGCAAATTCTTGCAAAAGAGTTTGTTGCTGAGTTTATCGCGTTTTTAATATTCTCGGCAGTTTCTGCAGAGGTGCCTCCGATCTCAAAGGTGTTCTCAAAAGCAGTTTCTGTAGAGAGCCTGGCGGTCAGAGAATAAGTAACGGCACTGACAGTAAAGTTAACCTTCTGTCCTGAGGATAGCGCATTAGAGGCAACAGTTATACTGCCGGTAGCCTGCTTATTGCTTATTGGGTTTTGAACTTTTGTCGTCTCGGTGTTTCCCGTGGAGCTCGAGGAGGGAAGCAAGAACTTCGTAAAGGCCGTTCCGTCTCTATCGCTTAGTAGGGGAGTAGTATTGCAGGTAGCCCCGCTTTCAAAGAGAGTTCCTGGGCGCGTCTTAGTTATTATATAAGAAAAATCTATAATCTCATACGAAGTGCCTACGGAAGTAGTTACCGTATTTAGGGGTATTCCAGGACTTACAGTAATTGTATTGCTCGTAGTATCGACTGCCTGTATTCGGTGTGTAGTTCCCGCAAGCGTTATAAGGAAGCAGTCAAAAGTAGTGGTGGCCCCTACCGTAGTTGTTGGGAACGAGTAGCTACTAAATATTACTGAAGAATCTCTAACCGTTTTACTCGATAGGAGCCCTACCCCCTGTGCCGTTGTAGCTATGCGCAGCGCTGAAAGAACCAGGTTTGAGGACTTAGAGGAAACGGAGATCGATGAGCTCGGGCCTACCGGATTCGTAGAGGATGGGTGGTAAGCGCGAATCCTAAGAGAACTTCCGCTAGTATACGCAGTTGTTTTTGTAGAACTAGAGTTTATATGCGTTACGAACTCTGATACGGAGTAAAATGTTACGGGAGGAAACGCGATAGTCTCCTCTACACCGTTAACTAGAAGGACCAGGCTTCCTGCGGAAGCAATTGATACAGGAAATAAAATGGGTTCTTTTGATAATATACTCGCAGTTAGCGTCTCTTCAGATTCTGATGCAAACCCTTTTTTAGAAGCAAATAAGTAGTCTACAAAAGGATTTCCTGCAGACCCCTTCGCGATATAGGATCGGGGGGTTATCGCTCCCGTGCCCTGAAGAGTGAGGTAGGTCTTACTAGTTCTTCCTAAAGAAGTAACAGGGATAACTTCGGTACCTTTAGGTCCCGTTGCTTTTGAAATAGCAGATAAGGCGGCTTGCGCCGCAGCTAAATCTACGAGAACTTTCTCAGCAATATCTGCATGATTTTCTTTAGCCGTCGTTGCTATCTCTACCTGTATTTGCTTAACTCGGACCTGGACTGCTGCCGCGATATTCTTTACCGCAAGGGATTTAATATCCGTCGAATCGAAAGAAGTGAGGGCAGAAGAGATTTTTCCAATAAGAGTAGTTACCGAAGTTAGCGAGGAACTAATGGAGAGGAATAAATCAGAGATATCCTTATCTACCAAGTTCATATTTCTTTTCTGAACAAGGGGCTTTAGTTGTTTTGCGTAAAAGGTATTTAGAGATCCCTCGAGGCTTAATATAGCCTCTGAAGATTCTCCTTCTACTAAACCACTCGCAGCCCTAACTGCAGCTAGCAAGGAAGACGTGTCGGTAATTCCAGAGACGTCTGTTTGTTCCGCAGATAAAAGCACATTCTGAGAATTTAACGAGTTTAAATCCGATAATATGCTATCCGCGGAGTCAAATACCTCACTCAAAATAATAGACACTAAGTAAAAAATAGCGTTTGGGTCTAAAATTAAGGTAGCAGCAAGAAGCGTCTGTATTTTTTTAAATACCGCTTCCGGATCGGACTTATTTGTGCTGATATCCTGAGCTACCGAGGGCGAGAGAGGGATGTAGTTCTCAATAGCTCGAGTAAGCTTATCTCTTGTTATCGCCATTGCTTCCTCTTAGCTAGCAACCTAACAGAAGAGGAGCCCCTTGGCTAAAAAGTAGCGCCCCCTACACTATGAGAACAGCCACCAATCTCTAAGAGCAGCCTCTTGAGAGCCTCGCCGCAAAGCTCGCCCTGCCAAATACCCTCCCCCGCCGCTACCGATTAGCGCGGAGGGGATCCCCGTGGCATCCAGCCCGGTGGCAATTCCAGCAAGAGCTCCAAGGTATCCCGCCGGAATCCCCAAAAGAGCCCCCTTAACCCGACCACCTTCGGCCGCCCCCAAAGCGCCCCCAGCAGCCCCAATTACAGCAGGCGCCCCCAACACTAGTGCTGCGTGAGCCGGGGAAAGAAAAGCGGAGCACTTCTCTATCTCGGGCAGGTGCGCCTCTGCAATCCTGTTAAGCTCCTCAGTAAAGGCTAGCGCAGTAACTTGATTTTCAATTAGACTGGAGGAGTACATAGCGCCTACTTCGGAGTTGAAGGTTCTCTATTTTTAATTGCGGCAATAACGCGCGTCATAAGTGGCCTTGCCCTCCGCTTAGCTTTCCGCTCGTTTTCCTCCTTTAATTTCTTAAGAAAGGCGTTTGCCTGGTGGTGCCGAGCGATTCGGTGGCCCAGGTAGGCCTCAGGAAGTAGCATACTAAGACCCACATCCCTGACCATCTTCCCCGGAGTAAGTCCCATCCTTGCTCTTTTTGCCACTCTCTCTGAGTCTATTTTAGACAGCCCTCTCGTAGCTACGTAAGTAGCCGCATTCCCAGCCAAGACATTTGTAAGGTCAGGGGCCGCCAGCTCTACTGCCTGCGGCGGCCGCCGAGGGACCCTAGCAATTTTACTCATTTCATCAACATATGCGTGAGCCATGATTTGGCCTGCTATTAAGTCGCTCATGGTTTTCTCCTAAGTGGGGTATACGAAGGTTACTAAATTTTCCGTAGCAGAATCAGGGACAGTACAGATTCGATTAACACTGAGTAGCAAGTCGTTAATTTCGACTTTTACTTTTGCACTTCTTAAAAGCTTAAAAGACACTAATCCTGTGTCGTCCGAGAATATTGCCTGGTACTGATTTGCAAAAATGGTGTCCGTGCCGTGTGTAAGTGGCTGATTTATATAGCGAATAACAACTTTATACCCCTTTAAGGGCTGCCCTTGAATATCATATAAGTAGCCAGAAATGGTACATAAATTCGCAGAAGAAGGAGGCATTTAGGTCACCACTACGAAGGGGTCGGTTGCTGCCCCCATCAAAGTTAGTAGGTTAGACGTTGTTGTAGCAGGAACGATTACCTCTCGAGTAAACGTAGTATTAATAAAAGATACTTTTATCTTCGTGCCCTGAACAACATCGATCTCTACCCGACCTGATGAATTTGCCGTGTGGGTAGACTCTGACTGGACAACAGCCATATTAGCTGTCGGCAGATACATATTTTGAACTTTTACCTTGAAGCTTCCGTAAGCAGTGCCATTGAGCTTGACGAAGTCAGCAAATAACCTACAGGTAGCTGGTGTAGACGGGGCAGATACGGACACCGCGGTAAGTGCTACGGTATGTGATTGGGTAGACGCAGAGGTTACCGTTAGGCCTGCCTCGGTAGTCGCTATACCCAACTTATAGACTCTAAGCTTATACGTAGCGGCATCTAATACAAAAACTACCTTTCCGTTAGAGTCTGTGGTTCCAGAGCAAATAAATACTGTATTTGCGGAGTTGTACACATTTACAACTACTCCAGGGACAGCAGCAGACGTCCCGGAGTCTTGGAGCGTCAGCGTAACGCTATTTGATCCTACCTGGCCAGATACTAAGGTATAGAGATCATCTACAGTATTTGCTACTACCTCTGCCTCTACAGATGTAGCTCCGCCTAATGGCGGAGTTATAACAACTACCCAAAACCCCACAGCCGTGGGTGTAAAGTTTATAAGGTACCTGCCTAGCGATAGCTCTGTGACGGTGTGCGAAATGCCTGCTTGGGCTACTCCGTCTTTGTAAAAGGTAGCCCCAAAGACAGAGCCGCCCTGGCCTAAAAGAGAAATAAAAGAGATTGAAGAAGCGGTATTTACTTTAAGAGTTCTCACTGTAGGCCTCTCCGGTTAGCTGCAGGGCCGCGATAATGCTCTCTGCGTTATCCGCAATCTTAGAAACAATAGACCTACTTAACACCGAGTTAGTTTTGTTTATAGAGACTAAAAAACGAAATTCACTATCGATGCTAGCCAGTTGCTGCTCTTCCCAAGAGTTAATTTCAACCTGAAGCTGCGCAAGACTAGCTTTCTGTGCTGCGGTTAGTTCCATCTACACCCCCAGCTCAGTAAACTTCTTATCTAACTTGGATACAATTCTAGATACTTTAGGGTTAGACCCTTTAAAATATCTTTTTGCAATTTCACTCTTTTTAAGAACTTCCTTCCCATTCATTCCCAGTAAATGCTCGAGGACTATCTTTTCATCATTATGAGTATCCGGAGAAGAGTAGATAAGGTGAGCGGCCTCTGTCTCCCTATCCTGCTGGACTCGATACTCAGGCATAGTATCCGGAGTGTCAAATTTAGAGGAAATTAAATCGTTTCTATTTTCTCTCTGAATTCTTCCGACCTGCTTAACCGACCAACCGAGTTCGTCTGCCAACTCCTGTGTGGAAGGAGGCCTACTTAATTTTTCTTTTAGTTTATCTAACGCCTCTTTATAGGGTCCAAACTCTTTTGCTGCTCTATTCGGGGGCACATAGCCAAGGTTGGCATATTCAAGAGCAACTGAGTCTACTCTTTTTAAGTAGTTAGAAACATGCGTTCCTATAGCAGCCCCTTTGTCCGGATTGTAAGTATCTAGAGCTTTTTTAACCTGAGAGAATGCGCGCATCCTCAGAGCTTGCGGGGGAATAGAGGACGCGGAGCTATAGCGATTTACAGAATATCGGATTAAGCCCTCAAACTGCCTCATCAGAACGGTTAAGTTTTCTTTTGTTGGGCTAGCCCTATACCTAAGGAAAAGCTTTAAGTCTTTTTCAGCCCTCGTAAGCTTTTCTGAAAACACCGCGTCTGGGGCTCTTTTAACTTCTTCCGTCGTTATATTTCTACTATGTGCGCCTACCCAAGTCTTACCAACAACAGGAGAACCATCCGGACCCACTCCCTTAGAGTCCGGTTTAAGAGTTCTCCAATGTCCTCTAACATTAGACATAGTACCTTTTAGTAACCGCTATAAACACTAGGCTGTTGAGACTCATACAGCTTATAGAGGCCATAGCCAGCCCCGGTCCCAATCACTCCCTTACCTGTGATATTAGCTAATCGGTTAAACGTTTTATTGGCAGACTGAAACCCTGATAAGGTTTTCTTTTTAACGCTATCTAACTTTGGTTTCTTAGGAGCAGCACTAGTCGCGTCTGTACTTGGTTTGGGGCTGCCTCCCTTAGTAGGGGCGGGAGGTACCTTAGTCGAAGGCGTAGTGGGGATCTTAGTCGAAGGCGTAGTGGGGATCTTAGTCGAAGGTGACTTCGTTGATGCTAGCTGACTCTCAATGCTCTGAATCTTATTTAGCTGCTTCAGACCCTGCTCCCTCATAGCAGGAGAAGAGCTCGCAATCAGTCGATTTGCTTTACTCTTTTCGAGCGATAGTTTCTTTTTAAGCTTCCTGAGGTTTCCTTCTGCACCCGAAGTATTTCTAAACCAATGCCTAGAGAAAGGAATATACCGGGACACATCAAGAGGAGGAGCACCCCTTTTATCAATCATTTTTTTAAGGCGGATCGCCTGGTCTCCTAAGGTATCTACATTTTCCTTAAACGGGAGTCGAACCTGTTTATATTGAGATTGAGATTTCGCTATTTTTTCAAGCTCCTCGTACATATAGTGTGCAAGGGCTCGTCCTGTCTGCTCGTCAATAGTAATCATAAATACCTCAAGTTTAAGATGCGATAGCCGCCCCTGCGATAGCCCCACCGCCAATACCGGCGGCTAGCAGGAGTTCTTTGCTAACCCCGTCAAAGACAGAGGACATTGCTTCCGCGGAATCTCTAGCCTTTGCGCTAGTCTCCGCATCCGGGACTATAGCACTAATGATACTCGCATACCTTGAGTCTACTTTAGGTGTGGGGACCCTACCGCCCATCTGAACAAACACGTTGTCGCTGTACAGCCTTTGGATCGTTTCTGGAGTAGCGTCTCCCCTAATATCATTAACTAATCTCTTTAGTGTCGGATCGTTCCCAGAAAACCTATCCATCTCACTAAGGATGGCATCTCTTTGTTTAATAAGAGCTGCTCGCTGAGCTACCTGCTGTTTTACTTCTTTTCCTGCGAATCGGCCCAGACGGCCTAGGCCCTCTGGAAGCTCAGAGATCCTTCTTTGAACCTGCTCTAAATCCCTCCCTGCTGCACGAACCTGGTGAAGTCCTTTTAGCGCCTCGGCAGTTACTCCAGTAAGCTGTGCTTCCACCTGGACTTTTGCGTCGTCAACCCCCTGCCGGAACCTACCTACTCGGTCACCTACAGCCTTAAACGGATCTTCTTTAAGCTCTGACCAGAATCCTTTAGCTTGGCGTTGGTCTAAGTTAGGATCGCCCTTTACCTGGTCGTAGACTTTTTTGTTAAATGCCTCAGCATCCCCCTTGCTTGCCTTCCCTTTATCCGTGCCAGAGAACTGATCTCCTTTAGCGTATTGGTTTGGCGTCGGACTCGGACCTTGCTGGGGTGTCGGACTCGGACCCTGCTGGGGTGTCGGACTCGGACCCTGCTGGGGTGTCGGACTCGGACCCTGCT
>MDTG01319656.1_pt1 | contig 13688 bp, 10 predicted proteins | sample 811421 | NCBI WGS metagenome assembly MDTG01 (sample SAMN05326645, study PRJNA326480) | marine metagenome | isolation source: seawater | place: Pacific Ocean: South East | collected 2011 | reverse complement strand
CGCCAATGGCACGATCGTGATCACGGGCGATCGCATTGCGGCGATCGGCCCGGCCGATCAAATTGCCGTGCCGCAGGGCGCATCGGTGATCGACGCTGCGGGCAAGACGATCATGCCGGGGCTGGTCGACGCGCATGCCCACGGGCCGCAGGGCGTCGACGATCTCGTCCCGCAGCAGAACTGGTCGCTGGTGCAGAACCTCGCCATGGGGACCACCACGCTGCACGATCCTTCGTCGAGGGCGAGCATGATCTTCTCCGCTGCGGAGCGTCAGCGCGCCGGCACCCTGCTGGCGCCGCGGATCTTCTCCACTGCCGAGATCGTCTACGGGGCCAAGGCGCCCAGCGTCTATGCGCGGATCGACAGCTATGACGATGCGCTGGCGCATATTCGCCGGATCAAGGCGCAGGGCGGCATCTCGATCAAGAACTACAACCAGCCGCGGCGCGAACAGCGCCAGCAGGTCGTCGCGGCCGCCCGTGAAGAGGATATGCTGGTGGTGGCCGAGGGCGGTTCGCTGTTCGGGATGGACATGAACCTGATTGCCGATGGCAATTCGACCATCGAACACAATGTCCCGGGCGAAGTGTTCTACGAGGACGTGCTGCAGTTCTGGGAAGGGTCGCAATCGAATTATACGCCGACGCTCGTCGTGACCTATGGCGGCCTTGCTGCCGACCCCTACTGGCGACAGGCTACCGACGTGTTCGACAATCCGCTGATGGTCCACACGCCGCCGCGCCAGTTGATCGCGCAAACCGCACGCCGCGTTACCGCTCCCGACTGGGCTTTTGTCGATGACGAAGCCGCGCGCGAGGCGAAGAAACTCGCCGACCGCGGGGTGAAGGTCAGTATCGGGGCGCATGGCCAGCAGGCAGGTGTCGCCGCGCACTGGGAACTGTGGAGTTTCGCTCGCGGCGGAATGAGCCCGGTCGAGGCGCTGCGAGCCGGGACGATCGAACCGGCCCGTTCGCTGGGGATGGAGCGCGACATCGGCAGTCTCGAAGTGGGCAAGCTGGCCGATCTGCTCGTCCTTTCGGCCGATCCCAGCGAAAACATCCGCAATTCGGACAAGATCGACCGCGTCATGCTGGGCGGCCGGCTGTACGATGCGCGGACGATGAACGAGGTCGAGACCGGCTCTGCCCGGCGCCTGCCCTATTGGTGGGAATGATGGAGAGTGCGGCGGCGGGGATTTGCCCCGCTGCCGCCGTCTCCCGATTGTCCTCGGTGCGGGCCTCTCAGGTCCCGCGGATGTGGTTTAGGAATTCTTCCACGCTGCTTTTCAGCGCACCGGCCTGACCTTCGAGCTCGCTGGCTGAATTGAGAACCTGGCTGGCCGCCGAACCGGTGGCGATGCTGGTTTCGCGGAACTGGTCGATATGGGCGGAAACCTCGTCGGTCGACCGCGCCGCCAGATCGATGCTGCGCGCGAGATCCTGTCCGGCGACCGATTGCTGGTCGACCGCGCTGGCGATCGAGGTCGCAGTGGATTCGAGTTCCTTGATCTGGCCGGCGATCGACCGCAGCGCGCCGACGCTGGCCCCGGTCGAATTCTGCATGGCCTTGATCTGGTCCGCGACTTCCTCGGTCGCCCGGCTCGTCTGTGCGGCCAGTTCCTTCACCTCGCTCGCCACGACCGCGAAGCCGCGACCTGCCTCGCCGCCACGGGCGGCTTCGATCGAGGCGTTGAGCGCCAGCAGATTGGTGCGCTGGGCGATCGACTGGATCAGTTCGACGATCTGCCCGACCTGATCGGCCGAATTGGCCAGCGCGGAAATGGTTTCGTCGGCGCCATTCGCCGCATCGGTGGCCTTGCGCGCCAGTTCGGCGGAGTGGGCGGCCTGCCGGCTGATCTCGCCGATCGACATGGCGAATTCGTCGGATGCCGCGGCTGCGGCAGTCACGCCGCCCGCGGCCTGTTCCATCGTTTCGGTAACGCTTTGTGACTGGCGCGCAGCCTGTTCGGCAGTGGCAGCCATGCCCGAAGCGGTCGAATTGAGCTGGCTGGCCGCAGTGGCGACACCGCTGACGACATCACCCACGCCGGTTTCGAAATCGCGCGCCATGCGGATGATTTCGGCCTTGCGTTCCTCGGCCGCTTTCTTGCGCCCGGCAAACAGTTCGTCGAGCTTGTGCCCCGAGCGCAGGAAAACGGAAAATGAGCGCGCCAGATCGCCGATTTCATCGACGCGGTGCGTATCGGTCACCTGGATGTCGCGTTCGCCCTGGGCAAGCCGGGCCATGTCGTCCTTGAGCTTGATATAGGGATCGATGACGTGTCGTAGGACGAAACGCAGGCTGGCGAGGCCGCCGAGCAGGGCGACTGCCAGGACGATCAATGTGAGTACCTGTGCGGTGCCGGCAAAGGACGGGAACAGAAAGCCCGCCTGCGCGATCGCAGTCACGAGCGTCAGCCCGCCCAGCGAGAAAATCGACGCGATCCTGGCTTTCGCAGCCAGCGGCCGCGCCATGAACCAGGCGCCTACCGCGCCGCGATGATGATCTTCCGCGGCATCGATGATTTCGATTTCCGCGATTTCGCGGGCCAGATCGTCCGCGATGATCGTGCTATGTGCGTTCATCCCCAAGCATCCCCCTCTTAAGGCCGTATCAACCCTGAGCGAGAATGCTTGAAATCACGTTAAGCCGCGCGAACGTGCTCCACGAATTGCGCGACATGCGATTTTAGCGTGGTGGCCTGAGCCTCCAGTTCGGTCGAGGAATTGAGCACCTGGCTGGCGGCCGCGCCGGTCGCGAGACTGGTTTCGCGGACCTGGCCGACATTGCTCGACACGTCGTCGGTCGACCGCGCCGCCAGATCGATGCTGCGGGCGAGATCCTGTCCGGCCACCGACTGCTGATCCACCGCGCTGGCAATCGAAATGGCCGCGCCCTCCAGTTCCTTGATCTGTTCCGCGATCGAGCGCAGCGCGCCGACGCTGGCGCCGGTGGAATTCTGCATGGTACGGATCTGTTCGGCGACTTCCTCGGTCGCACGGCTGGTCTGCGCGGCGAGTTCCTTCACTTCGCTTGCCACGACCGCGAAGCCGCGGCCGGCCTCGCCCCCGCGGGCCGCCTCGATCGAGGCGTTGAGCGCAAGCAGATTTGTCCGCTTCGCGATCGACTGGATAAGCTCGACGATCTGTCCGACCTGTTCGGCCGAAACGGCAAGCGTGGAAATCGTATCGTCCGCATTGCCGGCCATGGCGGTGGCCTTGCGGGCGAGTTCGGCCGAATGCGAGGCCTGACGGCTGATCTCGCCGATCGACATGGCGAATTCGTCCGACGCGGCCGCAGCCGCGGTAACCCCGCTGGCGGCCTGTTCCATCGATGCCGTGACATGCGTGGTCTGCGTGGTGGCCTGTTCGGCGGCGGCCGCCATCGAACCAGCGGTCAGCTTGAGCTGCGCGGAAGCGGTGGCGACGCCGTTGACCACTTCGCCCACGGTGGTTTCGAACCGCTCGGCGAAGCGGACCATTTCCGCGCCGCGCTCGTTGCGCAGGGTTTCGCGTTCCTGCGCCATCCGCTCGACTTCCCAAGCGGCCTGCAGAAAGACTTCGAGGGCGCGGGCAAGGTCGCCGATCTCGTCGCGGCGCTCGGTCGCGGGAATGTGAATGTCCTTCTCGCCATCGGCGAGCCGCGATGCGACATGCGTCATCCGGCGCAGCGTGCCCGATACGTCGCGCCCGATGTAACGCGCGCTCAGCCAGGCAATCCCCAGACCGATGACCGCCACGCCGAAGAACGACGCGAACAGCCACCCGATCAGCGTCTGCGACGCTGCATCCGACGTCTCGCCTGCGGCTTCAATGCTTTCGCGCGCCGCTATGGCGAGATCGACGACCTCCTGGCTTTCCCCATAGACGCTGTCCGAAAATTCCTGCCACTGGCCCTGCGTCCCGCGCGAATTCTGTGCGGCAACCACGCGCGTACGCAGCGCCGCCAGTCTCGTGTCGAGCTGTTCGATCTGCGGGAGGACCTGCGGTGCGACTTCGGCTGCACGGGCTTCGACGCGGCCAAGATTGCGATCGGTCTGGTCGAAGGCCGCCTTGGCGGCGACCAGGTCGTTGCCGTCGCCCGAAACGGCATAACGCTGGACGAACAGCCGGCCCTCGTTGATATCGGCGACCATCCGTTCGGCCATTACGGAAGCGGCGGAAATCGCCATGCGTTCGGAGCGCGCCTGCAACGCGAAGAAGCCGCCGAGGCACGTGGCAAACAGGCAGAGCAGGACAACGGCGATATTGGCCGCCGAGATTGCGCGCAGTTTCTCCCCGACCGACTTGTCGGCGAGCCAGCCGTTCATACCGCTCGAATCCGTATGGTCCGGCTGTTCATGAGCGGCGCCGCGGTAGTGCGGGGCCCCGGTAAATTCCTGCGGCCGCTGGGTGGGCGAAGCCTCGCCCTCGGCAACCATGCCGCCAACCATATCCTGCAACGCACTCATGCAATCTGTTCTTTCCTGTTGGCCTTCGACCGGCGCAGCCCGACGGGCTTGCCGAGATACTGGCCGATTTCTTCGGGCGGCATGGCTTTGAAATAGAGCCAGCCCTGGATCTGATCGCACCCGGCGGCGCGAACCATGGCTGCTTGTTCTTCGGTTTCGACGCCTTCGGCCGCGACGCTCATTTTCATCGCGCGGGCGACGGTGATGCTCGACAGCATCATTGCGCGGCTGCCGTCGTCTTCGCTGGCCTGGACCACCAGGCTGCGGTCGAGCTTGAGCTTTTCGAAGCGGAACTGGCGCAGGAAGCCGATTGATGCATAGCCGGTACCGAAATCGTCGAGCGAGATCTTGACCCCGAAGCTGCGCACGACCGACAGGCTGCGCTCCGCCACCACCGGATCGAGCACGAGACAGGTTTCGGTAATCTCGAGTTCGAGACGCTCCGGATCGAAGCCGGTCTCTTCGAGGATATGGCCAAGCTGGATGGGAAATTCGGGATTGCGCAGCTGCGCCGCCGAGATGTTGACCGACAGCGCGATATCGCCCCACTGCAACGCGTCGCGGCAGGCCTGGCGCAAGACCCACAGGCCGATCGCATTGATCAGCCCGCTTTCTTCGGCGACCGGGATGAAGGTGCTGGGCCCGATGCATGCGCCATCGGGCCGTTCCCAGCGCAGCAGGCATTCGACCGCATTGATCGTCCGGGTGCTGGAATCGACCAGCGGCTGGTAGTGCAGCCGGAACTGCCCTTCAGCCAGCGATCGCCGCAACTCGTCGTCCATTTCCTGCAGTTTTTCGCGGCTGCGGTCGAGCGCCGAACTGAACCAGGTGCAGCGCATCTTGCCGCCGCGCTTCGCCGCATACATCGCAATATCCGCGCGGCGCAGCAATTCGGAGGAAGGGACGAAGTCCTGCGTGGTGCTGCGCGCCAAGCCGATGGACGCGCCCAGGGTCAGGCGCCGGTCTTCGACATGGATCGGCTTGGCCAGCCGTTCGATGATGCGTCGGCACAGGCCTTCGAGCAGTGTCCCGGCCACCGGACCGCCGATCATCATGGCGTATTCGTCACCGCCCAGCCGGTAGATGCCGGCTTCGCCATCGGAGATGTCGCCGAAGATGCGGGCGCATTCGCGGATCGCCGCGTCGCCGACGAAATGGCCGTAATGGTCGTTGATCAGCTTGAAGCCGTCGAGGTCGATCATCGCCAGCGCGACTTCGTGGCCTTGCCGGTATTCGCGCTGGATATCGAAGTGCAGCGCGCGGCGATTGGGCAGGCGGGTCAGGCTGTCGCTGCGCGAGAGATGCTCCACCCGGCGCAGGTGCCGCCGTCCGACATAGGCGCACACGACGGTGGCCAGGCCGAAGGCCAGCGCACCCATCGAAAGAATGGTGGAGGGCGAGGAAAAGCCGAGATAGCGATTGGCGATCGTGGTCGACCACGTCAGCGCGAAAATCGTAGCGAGCACAGCCATGGGACCAAAGACGATCGCCCATGCGCTTTCGCTTTCGCGATACCCGTACGAACTGCTCATCATCCCTGAATCGCGCCTTTTCTCGTCTTACCCTAAGGGTTTACGCGGTATTCGCTAAGGAAGCGTAAATGGTCGGTTTACCCTTTGGGGCGGCGTCGGCGGCGGCTCAGGAGACCGCGGCGCGCAGCGGCGGCCGGCTGACCGCGGCGAGGTCCTCATAGACCGGACTGTAAAGCGACGAGCCGAAAGCGGCGGGCTTGAACCGTTCGGTCTGGCCCACCACGGTCTCGCCCGCACCGAGCATCAGCCAGCCATCGCGGGCAATCCCGCCCGCGAGCCGGTCGAACGCGGCGGCGCGCGTTTCCGGATCGAAATACAGCAGCACATTGCGGCACATCACCAGATCGAACCGTCCGGGGGAGGGCGGATAATCGAGGATATTGTGCTGCTGGAAGCGCGTCATCGAACGGATCCTGTCGGCGGCCTGCCAGTGGCCGTCGCAGTCGGTGAAGAAGTTCAGCATCTGCGCGACGCTGATCCCGCGCTGGATCTCGAACTGCGTATACTGCCCGCTGCGCGCCGTCGCGATTGCCTTGTTCGAAACGTCGGTTCCGAGAATTTCGATCGTCCAGTCCTTCCACCGCCCCGGCTGTTCGGCGAAGATCATTGCCAGGCTCAGCGCTTCCTGGCCGGTCGAGCAACCGGCCGACCAGATCGACAGCCGTTTGGTGGCGGCCCGTTTCTGCGCAAGATCGGGCAGGACCTGGTTGGCGAGGACGGAAAAATAAGCGTTGTCGCGGAAGAAATAGGTTTCGTTGTTCAGCAGGGCCTCGACCACGCGGGTTGCCAGCTGCTGTTCGCCGGGTCGCTCGAGCATGCACGCCAGCTGGTCGACATTCTCGATCCCGCATTCGCGGAACAGGCCAGCCAATGCACTGGAAACCCGCCAGCGGCGTCCTTCCGTCAGTTGCTGTCCCGTACGCTGTGCAAGCAGGTCGCCGATGATGCGGTGCGAAGCATCGTCTACCGCCATGCATCGGCTCCCGCATTGGCCAGCAAGGCGTCGGCCAATTCGGCGGGCGGCAGGACCGCAGCAGCCAGGCCCATTTCGGTGACCGCGCGCGGCATGCCCCACACCGCGCAGGTTTCCGCATTCTGCGCATACATGGTGCCGCCGGCGGCCAGCAGCGAATGGGCGCCGTCGGTGCCGTCGCGGCCCATCCCCGAAAGCAGGACCCCGGCGACATGGCCGTCATACACTTCGGCCAGTGTTTCGAACATCGGATCGACCGAGGGCATGCAGCCGCTCTTCACCGGATGATAGGCCAGGCCGAGAACCCGGCGGCCGCCCGACTTGCGGACCACCAGATGTCCGTGGCCAGGCGCGATGTAGATCTTCCCGCGCTCGATCATCGTCCCTTCGTCGGCGAGGATCGCCGGGCGTTCGGCGGCCATTTCCAGCTGCTGCGCGAATACGGGAATGAAGCTGGGCGGAAGGTGCTGCGTAACCAGGATCGGCAGGTCGAAATTCTTCGGGACCTGCCGCAGGAACAGGTTCAATGCATGGATGCCGCCGGTCGAGGCGCCGATGGCGACGATCTGCGGCGGTTTGCCGACGCGCTGCACCTCGGCAGGCGCGGCGACGCCGTCCGCGGCAGCCGCTGCGTCGCTGGCCGAAGGGCCCTTGAGTGCGCGGATCTTGCCAAGCAGGCTCGACTTGTAGTCCTCGTTAAACCCGCCCGGGCGGGGCTTGAGCATGGTGTCCGCCGCGCCCAGCGACAGCGCCTTGACGGTTGCCTCGGCGCCATCGGCCGTCAGCGAGGAGATCACCAGCACCTTGGTTTGCGGAGCCGCCTGCATGATCCGGGGCAACGCCTCGAGCCCGCCCATGCCGGGCATTTCCAGATCGAGCAGCATCACGTCGGGTGCGGCCTTGGCGAGTTCCGCGAGGCCGCTTTCGGCGCTGTTCGCAGTCGCCAGGATCGACATGTCGCGTTCCTGCTTGATCATGCGCGAGAACACCGTGCGCACGGTCAGCGAATCATCGACGATCATCACGCGAACCGGATCGGGGCAGAATCCCCCGGTGCCGGCTGGTTTCAGTATTTCGGAACGGAGGGGCGCGCCCATGTCAGATCCTTCAGGCCATGCCGACAAGCTGGAGCTTGATCTGCAGCGTCTCGTGATCGAACGGTTTCATGACATATTCGTCGGCCCCGGCATTGATCGCCTCGCGAATGTGCGCGACATCGTTTTCCGTGGTGCAGAACACGACCTTGGGCTTGTCGCCCCCCTCGCGCTGGCGCAGCTGGGTGATGAATTCGATGCCCGTCATGACCGGCATGTTCCAATCGAGCAGGACGACGTCGGGCATGCTCTCCGCACACTTGTCCAGTCCCTCCTGACCGTTTTCGGCTTCCTCGACCTGGAAGCCGAGCGTCTCGAGGATATGCCTCGAAACCTTGCGGATGACGCGCGAATCATCGACGATTAGGCAGGATTTCATTTCAATGACCTCTGGTGTTTGCCAGCCATCCGTAGCGGCCGAGGGTAACCAATCGCTTAAGCCGCCTGCGAAACCGGGCCGGACACGAGCGCTTCGACATCGATCAGCAGCGTGGGACCGCCATCGGTTTCGACCATGCCGCGCGTTGCCGCCTGCCACCCGGCGCCGAACCCGCCGGGCACCTCGATCGGATCGCTCAGCGCTTCGCCGACATCGTAGGCAGCATCGACCAGCAGGGCATAGAGATGGCCGTCGATCTCGACGACCGCGGCCCGCTGGTCGGGCGGCGCCTGGGCGGTTTCGAAACCCAGCGCGACAGAGCAATCGATCACGGTCAACGCCTGGCTCCGCAGCGCGGTCAGGCCGCGGATGAAAGCGGGGGCCCCGGGAATCGGCGTGATGTCCTCGATCTCGATGACCGACTGGACGCGTATCGCGGGGATCGCCGCCCGGCGCCCCGCGACCATGCACATGAGCAGCAGGTCGTTCATGCTGTTTCTCCCATCCGGGCTCGTTTGAGCGCGTTCAAGAGCGCTTCGCGATCATAGCGGTAGATACTGTCCGCCCCGTCGCCGGGTGCATCGGGTTCGTGGCGCAGGCGGATGACGCGCCGCGCCGGTCCCGCGGCCACCGCCGGGGCTTCGGCCAGCTCGATCGCGACGTCGCTTTCTTCATCCCCGTCACCGGCAATGCGATAGCCAGCGGCTTCGACCAGCGGCTCGAGTATGGTGCGCGCCCAGTCGCTGTCGGCGGGCAGGCGGCACGACAGGGGCGGGGCCTTGCGCTGGCCCCCGCTGTGGCGCGCGAACAGCGCATGGCCGTCGATGACCGGCACGGGCCGCTCGTCGATCAGCGCGACGCCTTCGATCATGGCATCGGCATCCGATGGGATGACCTCGCCCTCGAGTTCGGCAGCATCGAGAACCTCGCGGACCGCGTAGACGATTTCGCTGTCGCCATCGGACAGGCGCAGCAGGCGGCACCTGTCCGCGGTGAGTTCACCATGTTCGAGGCCGGCAAGCGGGTAGATCGCGCCGTCGATGACCGCCTGCACGCGCGAGCCCTCGATATCGATCGCCTCGCGGGCGATGGTGTCGATGCGGCGGACCAGTTCGAGCCGTACGGCGCGCCGGCGACCGTCGAGCCCGGTGAAGAGCATGATCGGCTGGGCCTTGCGCTGCTCGGCCGTCTCTTCCTCGGGCACGCGGGTCGCGCTGCGCATCTCGTTCACGAGCTCGTGCTTCTGCGCGATGCTGGGCAGGTCGAGCAGCATCATCGGGCGGCCGTCGTCGAGCAGGGTAGTGCCAGCGTAGAGTCCGGTGTCCATGATCGCGGGTGCGATCGGTTTGACCACCACGTCTTCGTGATCGTAGACCCGATCGACGGCGAGCGCGAAGATATCGTCGCTGGCAAGGCGCACCAGCACCAGCGTGCTGGCTTCCCAGTCCATTGCATCGCCGGCCTGGGTGCCGAGGATCTCGGCCAGCGAAAGGCAGGGCACGCGTTTCCCGCGGAAGGTGATGAGACGACGATCGCCCGCTTCGGCGAAGTCGATATGGTCGCTCGACCCGAACACGATCTCTTCGACATAGCTGCGCGGAATGGCGTAGCGTTGCCCGTCGCTGCCTACGGTCAGCGCGGCGATGATGCTGAGTGTGAGCGGAAGCTTGAGATAGAAGCTCGTGCCCTCGCCGGGCTTGCTGGCGACGTCGATCGACCCGCCCACGCGTTCGATGTTTGCGCGCACGACGTCCATTCCCACGCCCCGGCCCGACACCGAACTGACCTCGTCGGCCGTCGACAGGCCGGGTTCGAAGATCAGGTAATGCTTGCGTCGCTGCGACATGGCGTCGACTTCGGCCTGGCTGTAGATGCCTGCCGCGACAGCCTTTGCCGCCAGGCGTTCGATATTGATGCCGCGACCGTCGTCGCTGATCGTCAGCGTGATCCGGTTGCCCGACTGGCGTGCGGCGAATTTGAGCAGGCCGATCTCGCGCTTGTCGGCCTTGATGCGTTCGCCCGGCCCTTCGAGCCCGTGGTCGATCGCGTTGCGGATGATGTGCGTCAGCGGATCGCGGACCATTTCGACCATTTCGCGGTCGAGCTCCACTTCGCCGCCTTCGAAATCGACCATGACCTGCTTGCCCAGCTCGTTCGAGAGATCGCGGACCAGCCGTGGGAGCGAGCCGAACAGATGTTCAAGCCGCTGCATGCGCATGCGGGTGATTGCATTGCGAACATCGGCGAGGATCGCGCTGAGCCGGTCGAAGGGGCCGTCGATCGTCGGTTGCTCGCCCGCCTCGCGCAGGCGGCGCGCCAGATCGTTGCGCGCCAGGACCATGTCCGACACGCCCTTCATCACCTCGTCGAGCAATTCGGTCGGCAGGCGGATCGACCGCTGGACGCCATTGCTGCGCGCGGCCTTGGGCGCGGCATCGTCTTCGCCGGCGGCGGGTTCCGCCTGCTGCGGCGCCGCGGCCTTGGGTTCGCCGACGACGCTGGTGATCTCGCCGGGTTGCAGCGCGGCGATCAAGTCCTCGTCGCCTTCGGCTGAACATTCCTCGCCAGCCTCGATCGAATCGGTCATCACGCCGATCCGGTCGATTATCGCGAGCACTGCCGATACCAGCGCACGGTCGGGTTCGCGGCGTCCGCTGCGGCATTCGGACAGGGCATCCTCCGCCGCATGGCTGAGCTTCTCGAGCTGCGGGAAGTCGAAGAAGCCGCAGTTTCCCTTAACCGTGTGGACGAAACGAAAAATGGTATCGAGCCGCGCCGTATCGGACGGATCGGCTTCCCACGCGACGATTTCGCCGCTGCTGGCTTCCAGCATCTCGCGAGTTTCGGCGACGAAGTCCGCCAGCAGGTCATCCATGTATCATTGCCCCTCGTACGATCGGAAGGGCTATGGACCATGATGGTTAAGTATTGGTTTGAGCCTCACGCCCTCGATCGGGGCCTGCCCGCAGCACGCGCCAGACGATGAAAGCGGCCAGCGCGCCGCCGGCGAGATTGGCGACCAGCTCCGCTGCGTAGATCGCCGAGGAACCCCAGCCGGAACGCAGCACCCAGCCGAACGGCAGCATGACCAGAAAGACCCGCGCCGCGCTTTGCGCCAGCGCAAGCCCGGCCTTGTCGACCGCATTGAGCGCGCCATTGGCCACGATCAGCAGGCCGAAACTGGCATAGCCCCATACCGAAATCGCCAGATAGCGCGAGAACTCCTCGATCACGGCCGGATCGTCGGTAAAGATATCCGCGAACCAGTCGCCGGTGAAGAACAGCACCACGGCGATGGCGAGGCCGTAGCCGACGCAGAACAGGCCAGACCACCACATGGCGCGGCGCGCGCGGTCGGCGTGCCCTGCGCCCCAGTTCTGCCCGACGATCGCCCCGATCGATCCCGACAGCGCCAGCAGCGGCACCACTGCGAAGCTTTGCAACCGCCCTGCCGCGCCGAACCCGGCGACTGCGGCCTCGCCCTGGCTGGCCAGCAGCGCGGTGAGTACCGAGAGGCCGATCGGGTTGATCGCGTTGGAGAACGCCGCCGGACCGGCAACCGAGAGGATGGCCTTGCTCGATTCCGCGACGTTGCAGTCGCGGATCGCTGCGGGGTTGATCTGCAGGCGCGCGCCCTTGATCAGCCACAGGGCGACAAGGATCGCGATGAAGAACCCGGCGATCGTCGCATAGGCCGCGCCCGCCACGCCGAAGCCCCCGATCCCGAAAGCGCCCGTTATCAGGATCGGGTCGAGCGCCCAGTTGGCCACCGAATAGGTCAGCGAGACATAGCTGGTCTTGCGCGCCTCGCCCTGGCCGCGCAGCACGCCGTTCAGCCCCATCTGGAGCAGCATGACTGGCAGGCCGAGCGCATAGGGGCGCATGTATTCGCCGATCAGCGGCAGCAATTCGTCGGATGCCTGCATCAGCCGGAACAGCGGATCGAGCAGCAGGTAAAGGATCGCGCCCAGCGCCACCCCGGTCGCAAGCGCGAACACCGCGCCGAAATTGGCCCGCCGGCCGGCGCGTTCGGCATCGCCTTCGCCGAGTGCGCGAGCGATCACCGAATTGATGCCGACCATGACCCCGACGCCGAGGCTCGAAAGCGCGATGGTGATCGGGAAGATGAAACTCACCGCAGCGAGTTCCTGCGCGCCGAGCTGGCCGATGAAATAGGCGTCGATCAGGCCGACCGACATGATCGCCGCAACGCCGAAGACCATTGGCAGCGTCTGTCCCACCAGATGGCCGCGGATACTGCCGCTGGCTAATTTGGCCATCTCGCTCATCGCTGCGGGCGTTAGCGCCCGCTCGCGCGCTTGCCTAGCGCGAACTCTTCCCGCTCGCGAAGTAGCCTTCGGGCGCTTGCGAAGAAGCCTTCGGGCGTGCGATACAGGTCTTCAAACGAAACCGCTTACGGAGAGAGCGAGCCATGGCCACCCAGATGAAAACCCGCGATTTCGAATGCAGCGATGCCGAATGGCAGGCGCGGCAGGACCTGGCAGCCTGTTACCGCATCTTCGATCACCTCGGCTGGGGCGAGAGCATCTACAACCATATCTCGGTTGCCGTCCCGGGTGAGGAAAACGTCTTCCTCATCAATCCCTTCGGCCTGCTCTATGACGAAGTTACCGCGTCGAACCTGGTCAAGATCGATGTCGAGGGCAACAATGTCGGCCCGTCGCAATACATGGTCAACAAGGCGGGCTTTACGCAGCATGCCTATTTCCACGAGAAGCTGGGCGCGCGGGCCAATGCGATCTGTCATGTCCACACCACCGCGACGATGGCGGTGTGCAGCCACAAGGATGGATTGCTGCCGACCAATTTCTATGCCTGCAATTTCCAGGGGCAGATCGGCTATCACGATTTCGAAGGCGTCACCGTTCGCGCCGAGGAAGGCGAACGGCTGGTCCAGAACCTCGGCAACAATTCGATCCTGATGCTGCGCAATCACGGGCCGGTGGTCATGGACAAGACCATCCAGGGGATGTTCGTGAAAATGTGGGCGCTGCAACGCGCGTGCGAAATCCAGGTCGCCACGCTGAGCCAGGGTGAAGCCAATGTCATCTCGCAGGAAGTCGTCGATGTGCACCAGCGCGATCTGTCGGTGATGCAATCGCAGGGCGGTGCAGGCGTGTTCGACTTCGAAGCGTGGAAGCGCCGCGTGTCGAAAATCGACGACAGCTGGAAGCACTGAAGCCTCACTAGGCCGCGCCGCGCATGACCAGCATGACCGTGAACGGGAAGCCGATGCGCT
>MDTG01363132.1_pt1 | contig 13689 bp, 12 predicted proteins | sample 811421 | NCBI WGS metagenome assembly MDTG01 (sample SAMN05326645, study PRJNA326480) | marine metagenome | isolation source: seawater | place: Pacific Ocean: South East | collected 2011 | reverse complement strand
TAAATTCTTTGTAAAAAACATTGCTACTACCATTCTTAACCTGTTATGCATCCAGCCTTCATATTTTAATTGAAGCATTGCAGCATCTATAAATGGAAACCCTGTCTTTCCGCTCTTCCATGCCTCAATTTCCTCTTCATTATGCCTCCACTTAATTGAAGCTGTAGACATGTTGAATGGTTGATTCATGCTTACTCTTGGAAAAGAATGCATGATGTTTTTATAAAACTCTCGCCAAATAATTTCATCAATCCATTTACAGATTCCTTTGTTACCACCCTGCAATTCAAAATTATTCGATTTGAGAGCTTCTAATAAACATCGCCGATTTGAGATAACTCCCATGGTCAAATAAGGAGACATTCTACTGGTGCCATCTAATATCGGGTCATTTCTGTCTTTTGAGTAGTTAAATACTTTTTTATTAAGAAAACTTTTTATCCTATCTTTAGCAGCAAGCTCTCCTGTAGGCCATAATTCCATATCAACAAAATGAGTTTTTTTGAAAAAAATTTCTTTACTCAAAGTATTAATTACCTCGAATGGTTCTTTTTTCGAGATATCTGATCCTATTTCTAAATAATCTAGAGAAAAGTTTTCAATCCATTTCTTCTTAAATGGAGTAAAGACTGAAAAAGGATTTCCCTGACCGGTAAGCAGTGCTCCAGGTTTAAAGAAAGTGTGGTCATCAAAACTCTGATATTCTATTTCGGAACTTTTAAGACTAGATTCAACATTTTTGTCTCTTTTTCCCTCATCAACACCAAACTCATTATTCCAGTAACATTTCTTAATGTTATTTGTGCTGCACAATTCAGAAATAATATTTGGTATTTCATCAAAGCTTATTGCACATGCAGAGACTAGAGGTATGTTTAACTCTTTAAGATCCTCTGACAAACTTTTCAGGTTTCTAAGAATGAAGTCTAGCTTCACGTTAGCATTGTTGTGGGTCTTCCATTCTTGATCTGCTAGCAAATATACGCAGAATAATTTTTTACATTCAATGCTAGCCATGCTTAAAGCAGGATTATCGTCTATTCTTAAATCAGATCTTAGCCAGACCAATCCATTCATTTTTAACTTATTTTTCCATTTGTAAATTTTGCATCAACGCGAAAGTCATCTCTTATATCTGACAAACTTGCATAACCGCCTGCTTCTTCAACAATTATTGCTCCAGCAGCTACGTCCCATATGAAAGTTCCATTTTCTTCATAACAGTCTGCCCTTCCATTAGCAACAAATAAGTTTGCTATTGCCGCAGAGCCAACCATTCTTATCTTCTTCCATGATTGAAAAAGATTTATGATTACTGAGAATTCTTCATTTGTATATTTAGACTTAGCTGGTATACCAGTCATTATGGTTCCATATTTAGGATGGGTAACATTGGATACTGAAATCTTATGATCATTGCAATAAGATCCATGACTTTTTGCTGCAAAGTAAAGATCTTCGTTCAAAAAGTCGTATATAACACCCAATAGTGGTTTCTTATTTTCCATAAGTGCAATTGATACTGCGCATAAAGGAATTTTTCTAAAGTAATTTGAGGTCCCATCTAGTGGATCTACTATCCAATACTTCTTTCCTAAATCATCTGATATTCCTGATTCTTCAGACAATATTGGCAGATCTGACTCTGTCTTGAGGATATTAAGTATTAATTCTTCTGATTCGCAATCTATTGCAAGCTTTATATCTCTCCCATCATCATGTGTCTTTTTATGAGAATTATTAAAGTTGTTTTTTAAATATGAGCCTGCTTTTAAGGCTGCCCTCTTAGCTAAATCAAGAAGTTCATTTACATCTTGCATGGAAAAATATCAACTTTCTGAACTAATCTTATAAATTAGATTTGAATGATCATCGCTTACAAGAAGTGATCCATCCGATAGCATAAATGGCACAGCTGGCCTCCCTAGTACTTTCTGACCATCTAAAAATCCTGTAAGAAAATCGTACGATCCTTGAAATTCACCATCTTCATTTAGAATTACTCGAATAACTTTATAGCCAACCTTATTGGAGCTATTCCAAGATCCATGAAGTGCAATAAAAGCATTATTTCTATAATCAGAAGGAAATTGAGTTCCAGAATAAAATTCCATTCCAGTTGGTGCTACATGAGCACCTAAATTTAAAATAGGTTTTTTTACCTCAAAACCATGATTATGGTCTCCAAACTTTGGATCAACGACATTATCAGCATGATGATAAGGAAAACCAAAAAAATCACCGGTCTCTTCTAAGACATTAAGTTCACATGAGGGCATTGAATCCCCCATCCAATCTCTTCCGTTATCAGTGAAATATAATTTTTTGTTCTCAGGATGAATATCAAAGCCAATACTGTTTCTAACCCCCCTTGCTTCTATCTTCCAGTTGTTATCTTTGTACCTGAGAATCGTAGCAAACCTTTCATCCTCCCTAAGGCAAACATTACATGGAGCTCCAACATTGAGAAGTAGACTTCCGTCAGAATCAACTATTATCCACTTTCTTCCATGCCAAGTTTCAGATGGAAGATCATCTGTTATAAGAACTCTTTTGAGGTTTTCATTATCAAAACTATTTAATTTTTCTTCAATTCTATCTATTCGCCATACCTTATCAATCTCAGCAATAAACAGCGAACCTTCAAAAAAAGCCACCCCTGAGGAATCACCAAAACCATCAGCAATGACTTGTATACTGTCTACTTCACCATTTCGGTCATTATCTTTAAGTGCGTAAACTTTACCAGAACTAGATCCAACAAAAATATAACCATTATCGCCCTCAGTCATCTGCCTTGGCTTATCAATGTTGTCAGCAAATACCTTTATATTAAAACCGTCAGGAACTTTAAGGTCTTTAACATCGCCAAAGACATTTGTTATTAACAGCACCACAAAAAATGCAACTTTTTTATTCATAACTAAATCCTTCTACATAATTAGATAATATATTAATAATTCTTTCGTGATCATTTGATGATATCGCTTCTTTTATGTTGCTGATAACCTTTAAAAGCTCATCATATTCAATAAATCTTTCTATTGACTTGAAGATTTTATCATTACTAGTGCTAGATTCATTTCCTGAAATGAGTAGCTCTTCATACATTTTTTCGCCTTCCCGCAGACCAATTTCAATAATTTCAATGCCTTCCTGACCAGATTCGTCTGCAACACTCCTGCCAGATAAATGTATTAGCCGCCTCGCAATATCATCTATCCTCATTTGCTCTCCCATATCAAGTATAAAGACTTCTCCACCTCTAGACATTTCTCCTGCTTGAATTACTAAATTTGAGGCCTCAGGTATAGTCATGAAATATCTCTGAACATCTTTGTGTGTCAAGGTAACTGGGCCTCCTCTGGCTATTTGCTCCAAAAAAACTGGGATTACGGAACCAGATGAATTCAAAACATTACCAAATCTTACCATCGATAAATTAGTTTCTTTGTTAATATCGTTAAGTGTTTGTATAGCTATTTCTGCCATTCTTTTTGATGCTCCCATTATATTTGTTGGCCTTACAGCCTTGTCAGTTGATATGAGAACAAACGAGCGAACTTTATGCTTAACAGCTTGAAGTGCCAGCTCATAAGTACCAATAAAATTATTCTCCAATGATTTAGAAATATTATGTTTCTCCTGCACTAAGGGTACATGCTTATAGGCAGCGGCGTGATAAATGGTATCTATTTGATGAGTCTTTAGAATATGATCAATATGAATAGAGTCTTTTACATCTGCAAGATATGGTATGACACTAGTTTGAATTTCGCTATTTTGCATAAATGTTTTTATCTCCTCTAATATTTTGAAAAGATTAAATTCTGAGATATCTAATAAAACTATTTTTTTAGGGCTTGTCTTTATAATTTGTCTTACAATCTCAGCACCAATGGAGCCTCCAGACCCAGTAATTAAAAATTCCCTGCTATTTGAATTACATACCTCAACGTCTTTAATCTTTCTGTTTGGAATTAAGTCATCAAGTGATAAGTTTTGGATATCTGACATTTTCTTTTCATCAAAAATTAATTCATGAAAAGCTGGAACAGTTCTGACAGAAATTTTTAACTCCTCAAGTCGAGATATTACCTCTCTTCTTTTATTCAAATCTAAACTAGGAATTGCCAACAAAACTTCAAGATTTTGATATTGTTTCTTTAGGTCGCTAAGCCTTTTAGTAGAACCATATATAGGTATATTATTGATCGTTCTATCTCTTAATTCTTTAGAATCATCAAAAAAGCCAATAAGATTTTTTGATTTATCTATTTGAATTGACTCCATTAGCTCTTTGCCAGCTGCCCCAGCACCATAAATTAACACTGGTAAAGCATTCTTATCCTTCACATCGGGATAAATAAATAATCTTGCAAAGATCCTTGTTACATTTAGTAGTGAGTAAAATATTACAGACAATACAAAACCTTGCAAAAAAATAACAAATACCAGATTTACATCAATAACAGTTAATTTGTAGAGATAAATTAGCGACCAAGAAAAACCAAAAATCAATGAACCTAGAATTGATACCAATATTAAGTTTGTTGAATCAAAAAACCTTATTAACGACCTGTAAAAACCACAAAAGTATAAAAAAAGAATTGAAAAAAATACTGGAAAAAAGATTTGATTAAACTCAGAAAAAACAGTTTCAATGATGCCTATCTCAAAACTTGTAGCTACAGCATTAACCAATGGTGGGCCAAAAGTGATCCAGGCAATTAAGCCTGAGCTGAAATCGGAAAAAAAGACCAGCAAAAGTTTAGATTTTCTTCCTAGCCTAGAAAATTTCTGTCTAATAAATGAGTTCATTTAATTAAATTGATGCATCAATGATAATTTGTTTTAAAATTTTTGATCTTCTTAAAATTTCATTTGAAGTAATAGTTGGGTGGATAAGAAGCATTAATGAGTTATTCTCTAGAAAATTTGCATTTACTAATACTGAATGACTTTTATTTAATGAAAATGCTTTTTCCTTATACATTTCACCACAACCTCCAAAAGAGCAACTAACTCCCTTATCATTTAATTTTTTTATTATTTTATTTAAAGACCAGGACCTCTTCATATTCTGACTATTTAAAGTTAGATAAAGTTTATACCAAGCATGTTCGTAATCTTTCTTGATGGAGGGAACATTAAAAAGCCTTAGGCCTGAAATTGCTCTAATATAGGCATTAGCATTTCTTTTTCGTGCAGAATGCCATTTTTTCATTTGCTTTATTTGATAAATCCCAATAGCAGATTGAAGCTCGGTAAGTCGATAATTTGATCCTAAGTTGTCGTGAATATATGGGAAAGATTTAGGATTCTTTAAAGCAAAATATTTTTTTAAATTCTTTCCATGGTTATTAAATGAAGAGACAAAATCATAGAGTTTTTTTGAGTTAGTAGTTACCATTCCACCCTCTCCACCAGTGGTCATGATCTTATCATTACAAAATGACCATGCTGATATATCACCAAAAGAGCCAACACTTTTACCACATATCTTTGCGCCATGAGCTTGCGCACAATCCTCAATCAAAAAGATTTTTTTCTCTTTAGCAAAAGCTTTAATCTCTCTCATATCACATGGATAGCCAGCAAAATGAACACATAAAATTGCTTTAGTCTTATTTGTAAATTTTTTCTTAATCTCGTCTAAAGAAATATTTTGGGACATCACGTCAACATCACACCATTTTGGCTTTCCACCAAGAAGTTTAATAGACATGCCGCTTGCTACATAACTTCTACTTGTAACAAGAACTTCATCTCCGTTACTAATACCGATTGCTCTAAAACATAGATCCAGGGCTAGTGATCCATTTGCAACGGCTAAAGCATATTTGCAATCTGAAAAACTTTCAAAATCTTTTTCAAATCTCTTGCCATTCTCACCAAACAAATAATTTACTTGATTTGATTTTAATATATTTGAAGCAAGCCTAATTTCTTCTGATGAAAAATTGGGCCAATTAAAAGTCTTTTTCATAATCATATATTGTAAACTTAAAAAAAAATAAAATTACATTTTGGCTTAAACCAACTATAGAGTTATTAGAAATGAAGAATAATGAAAACATAAAAATACTTGTCGTTGGGGGGGCAGGATATATTGGCTCACATATGGTAAAAATGTTATTAGACTCACAATATTCTGTAACAACTTTTGATAATTTATCTTCAGGTCACATGGATGCCGTAATTGGAGGAGATTTTATAGAGGGAGATCTTGCAAATTCTAAAGAATTAAAAAAAGTCTTTGAAGGAAATACTTTTGACTGTGTAATGCACTTTGCATCACACATTCAAGTCGGAGAATCTATTCAAAATCCAAAGAAATATTACGAAAATAACTTGATAAATACTCTTAACTTGATTAACCAGATCATTGAATCAAATATTAAATATTTTATTTTTTCATCATCCGCTGCAGTGTATGGCGTACCAGATTTTGTTCCAATCATAGAAGAGCATAACAAAAATCCTATTAATCCTTACGGTAATTCAAAACTGATGGTTGAAAATATACTTACAGATTTCAATGTTGCTTATGGTTTAAATTTTATGTCTCTAAGATACTTTAATGCGGCAGGCTGTGATCCAGATGGCCTTTTGGGAGAAAGACATGATCCAGAAACACATTTAATTCCCCTTGTCCTTCAAGCTGCGTCAGGTAAAAGAAAAAATATTCAAATATTTGGGACTGATTATGACACCACAGATGGAACATGCATTAGGGATTACATTCATGTTTGCGATCTATGTGATGCACATATTAAATCTATGCAATACCTTATGAATGGAGGTAAAAGCCAGTCTATCAATTTAGGGAATGGGTCAGGATTTTCTGTAAAACAAATAATTGAAACTGCAAAAAAAGTTACAAAAAGAGACTTTGAAGTAGTTTTTAAGGATAGAAGAGCCGGTGATCCAAGCAGCCTTGTTGCTGATAGCTCTAAAGCTAGAGAGTTGCTGAATTGGAAGCCAAAGTATGCAAACTTAGAGGAAATAATTACACATGCATGGAACTTTGAAGAAAAATATTCTAATGGAGGTAAATAGAATGCTGGCTGTGGTAACTGGGTCTAGTGGTGACATAGGTGAAAATATTTGTAAAAAGTTAATTCAAAATAAATTTCAAGTTATTGGGATTGATTGCATCAATCCCTCATTCAAGGATGACAACTACCAACATATTAAATTTGACATTAGCACCATAATATCTAGAAGTGCCATTGACAAAATCACAGATGAGATAATGATAAGCGCAGATTATTTTAAAAGAAATAAAATTAATCTTCTTGTAAATAATGCTGGTGTTCAGAACCTTGGTCATTTAGATGAAATTGAGATAGATGATTGGCTGAATTCATTTAATGTGAATCTGTTTGCACCATTTTTTCTAATTCAATCTTTGCTCAATAGGTTTGATTCAAAAAATGGATCGGTTATAAATATTAGCAGCATACATTCCAAGCTAACGAAACCAAGGTTTATTTCCTATGCAACATCTAAAGCAGCTTTAAGCGCCTTAACAAGAAACATTGCGGTAGATATTGGTAATAAAATTAGAATAAATGCTATTGAGCCTGCTGCAATTGAAACAAAAATGCTTATTAGTGGTTTAAAAAGTAGTCCTGAAGAAAATTTATTGAGTAAAATAAAAGATTGTCATCCTCAGAAGAGGATTGGTAATCCAGATGAAATCTCTGAATTAGTATTATCTATTTTTTCAGGAAACCTGAAATTTCTTCATGGCGCATGTATTTCTATTGATGGTGGCATTTCGTCGAGGTTATTTGATCCTGAATAAATTATGGAATCAGAAGTTTTCTATAAGCATGATGCAAAACTAGGTGAAGGAATTCACTGGGATAAAATAAAAAAACTGATTTGGTTCGTTGATATTCACTCAAGAACACTTTATTCATTAACTCTTGAAAAGGAATTAACCTCATATCATCTAGATCAAAAAATAGGCTGGGCAATAACAGTTGTAGATAGAGATTGCTTAGTACTCGGTCTTGAAGAGGGCATTGCACTTTTTAATCCCAAAAGTAATGGAAAAATTGTTCGTTGGATCAAAAGATTTAATAAAGATAAGAACTTAAGATTAAATGATGCAAAAGTAGACAAATTTGGAAATATTTGGGGGGGCACACTGAATGATAATAATGAATCTAAAGATGATGGTTTCTTCTTTCTTTTAACAAATAATGGTGATTTTGAAATTATTGATAAAAATTATTATGTGCCAAATGGGCCAATTATTTTACACGAGGAAGAATCAGTGCTTCATACCGACTCTGCCAGAAAAACAATCTTTAAATATAAAATTGATTTTAATAATTTAAGTGTACTTGAAAAAACTATTTTTAAGCAGTTTTCTGTTGAAGATGGGTATCCTGATGGCATGACTGTTGATAAAGATGGAAATATTTATGTTGCAATGTGGGGTGAGGGGAAAATAAAAAAATTAAATCCAGCTGGAGAAGAAATAGGCACTGCCTCATTGCCAGCAAAGAACATTACTAATGTTTGTTTCGGTGGTGAGGGACTTAATAGATTATTTGTTACTTCAGCAAAAAGTACTAATAAAGATCTTGGAGGAAGTATTTTTGAAATCATAAACCACGGTTCAGTAGGACTAAATCCATACCAAGCATTATCTTTATAACAATTTGAATTTAAAATACTTATGATAAATTCGGCCAAGGTTAGCATTGTTGTTCCAATATATGAGGTTGAAGATTACCTACCTCAATGCATTGAATCTATTATTAATCAAAAATATAAAAACATTGAGATCATCCTAGTAAATGATGGTTCTAAAGATAATTGTCAAGAAATAATAAATTTTTATGCAAAATTAGATGAAAGAATAATTGTTATATCAAAAAAAAATGGCGGTCTAGTAAGTGCAAGAAAAGCAGGTGTGGAAGCTGCATCTGGAAAATATATTACTTTTGTTGATGGTGATGACTGGATAGAAGCTAGTCATATCAAAAATCTTATTGGAGTAGAACTTAATGGTATTGACCTTGTGATTTGTGGTTTTAAAAGAGATTTTTTGGGCAAAAGAAAAGAGTTGACTAGTAATTTCGATACTGGGAGGTATAGCTATGAGGAAATTAAAAATAAAATTTTACCAAAAGCTATTTATGATGATGAAAATTCGGAGCATGGAATTTCAACATATGTTTGGAATAAATTATTCATAAGAGAAAAACTCAAAGAGCATATTTATAAAATAAACAATGAAATAGTCATGGGAGAAGACTCCTGTTTAACCTATCCCTATATTTTTTGTTCAAAAAACATATACATTACAAATCAAACAACTTACATATATAGGCAAAGGGCAAGCTCTATAATTAAATCAGTGGCTGATAAAAAAGAGGAATACAATAGAATGAGTCTAGTTTTTACTCATTTGTTAGATGCATTGGATCACATCGAGCCGTTTGATAATATTTATGATCAATTAAAAAAATATTTCTTTTCAATAATTTGTATGAGATCAGGTGGAATTTTTTCATTTGATGATGCTAATTATCACATTCCTTTTTCAAATTTTGATCACAAAGTAGACACCAAAGTTGCCATATTTAGCTCAGGATCTTTTGGTCAGCATCTGCGCTCTGAAATTTTGTGTCTTCCTAACATTAAAATCGTCGGTTGGTTTGACGAAGATTTTAAGGAAAGCAGACAAGAGGGTCTTGATGTTTCAGCACCCAAGGAAATACAGTTTTTTGAATTTGATAAGATTTTAGTTGCTTCTTTAAACAGATCTAGAATCAATGAAATTATTGAGCTACTAAAAGTGCTTGGTATATCAGACAAGAAAATTTCAACGATCAAAAAATTTGATAATGAGTATGAGCATGCATTACAAAAACTGGGTTTTAATCTAGAAGATTTTAGGTACCTAAAGGGATGATAAAAAGAGTTTTTGATGTATTAGTTTCAGCTACAGCGCTGGTAATACTTTTTATACCTATTTTGATTATTTCAATTTTAGTCTTTCTTAAATTAGGCTCTCCTATTTTTTTTAGGCAAGACAGGCCTGGGCTAAATGAAAATATTTTTCAACTTATTAAATTTAGAACCATGAATAGTGATATTCACCAATCAAACCCAAATGAGATGATGGTTGCAGACAGCGAGCGTTTAACAAAATTTGGGGCATTCTTGAGATCAAGAAGTCTAGATGAATTACCAACACTGATAAATGTATTAAAGGGTGATATGAGTTTGGTTGGTCCAAGACCGCTTTTAGTAAAATATTTGCCGCTGTATACATCTGAAGAGAAAAGAAGGCATAACGTTAAGCCTGGGATAACTGGTTGGGCTCAGGTTAATGGAAGAAACACCATTACATGGGAAAAAAAGTTTCAGTATGATTTATGGTACGTTGAAAATCAGACATTGTTTCTTGATTTAAAAATATTATTTCTGACAATAAAAAAGGTTCTATTGAGAGAGGGAATAGACTCTCCTGGTAATGTTAGTGGAGAAGAATTTGTACGGGTAAATGAAAAAAATCAAAACTAGAAAAAAAAAGTTAATGATTCTTGGTGGAAATCCTGAGACAAGAGAATTGGTAGACAAAGCCATTGATCTAGGGGTGTATACAATCGTAGTTGATCCTAACCCAAGCGCACCTGCAAAGTTGTCTGCTCATGAAAGTTATAATATTGATGCCATGGATGTTGATTCTCTTTATTCTTTAGCAAAGGAATTGGAGGTTGACGGAGTTCTAGTTGGTGTTGCAGATATTTTAGTGCCTTCATATTATAGGCTTGCTAAAAAACTTGATTTGCCTACTTACGGGTCAAAGATAATAGTTGATGCCTTATGTACAAAAGATGGATTTGAAAAAAAATGTAAGTCACATGATATACCGACAGTACCCTCTTTTTCATATCAAGAAGTTTTAAATGATCATAAAAACTCTAATATATTTCCTTTAATAGTTAAGCCTGTTGATAATGGAGGCGGAATAGGTATGACAGTTTGCTGGAATGCTAATGAATTGAAAGTTAGCGTGAAAAAAGCACTAAATGAGTCAAAAAAAGGGAGGATATTAATTGAAAAATTTATGGATTGTGAAGATATGTTCTCCTACTTTACATTTGATAATGAAAAGTACTATTTATCCGCTGTAGCAGATCGGGTTACAACAAAAAAGCAAGGCAATTTATCTCCTGTATGCATTGGAGAAATTTATCCATCCAAGCATATTAATAAATTTGAAAAAAAAATTAATCCATTACTACAAAAATTTTTTCGGTCACTAAAAATACATAATGGAGTTCTTAATATTCAATTTTTTGTTAAGAATAATGAATTCTATGCATACGACCCAGGTTTCAGACTTCAGGGAGCTGCTCCACATCATCATATAAATTACTTTAACGGGTTTGACCAAAGAGAAATGTTGATTAACTTTGCGCTAGGAATAAATTCAACCAATAAAGTAAGTGAATTAAATGATCCTGAGTTTAAATCTAATCATGCTGCAACAATATGGGTGTTATTGAAAAGCGGCACTATTGGAAAAATTGAAGGATTAGATCAACTACATAAGAGTGATTTTGTCATAAACATAGTTCAAAGATTTGATCTTGGAGACAAGGTTTCTAAGGAAATGGAGGGCAATGAAAGACAGGTATTTGCTAGAATATATATTCAGGCACCTACAAAAGCGAAACTCAAAAAAAGAATTGACTATGTGAATGAAGTTTTGTCGATAAAAAATGTAAATGATGAAGAGATGATATTAGATTTATTAAAAAGTAAGGACTTTTAAATGGAAATAAACTTTAAAGATAAAGTAGTAATCGTAACCGGGGGAGCACAGGGTATAGGCTCAGTGATAGCAAAATCTTTTCTCTATGAGGATGCTCATGTTGCCATTTGGGATAATGATATAAAAAAATTGCAAGAAACTTTTAAGGAGTTATCAAAAGATTTTAAAAATTTAATAATTTGCGAATGTGATATTTCAGATGAAAAGTCGGTTAAATTTGCAATGTCAAAAACCTTAGAAACTTTCAACAAAGTTGATGTCTTGATTGCAAATGCAGGAATAGCAATTCCAAACAGGTTTGAAAATATATCATCAGATGAATGGTCAAAAGTCTTCGATATAAATACAAAAGGAACATTTATATGTGCCAGGGAGGCTTCAAAAGAGATGAAAAAACAAAATAGTGGGAGAATTATTATTGCATCATCTTTTGCGGCAATTATTCCTTCAGCAGAGATGGCCTCCTATTCTGCATCAAAAGCTGCTCTTATTAGTCTTGCTAGAGTATTAGCTGCAGAATTAGGTCAATGGAATATCACTGTAAACTCTTATGCGCCTGGAATGATACCAACAAACATGAGCGATATTGATAATCTTAGTAAATCAAGAAAAGAAGAAATGTTGGATACTCTCTCAATCAGAGAGTGGGGAAGAAAAGAGGATATTGCCTCATTATTGCTTTTTTTAGCATCTGATTATGCTCGCTATATTACAGGAACGAATATTGATGCCAGCGGTGGAAAGTTTGCAGTTCAGTTTGGTGCGCTAGCAAGAAATTAAGATGAATGTTCTAAAAAATCTTTCTCTAAGCCTTTATTCATTTGGTTACGGGTTTGGATTCATCCAGGACCCTGATCATGAAGCAAAAAATTTTCAGAATATGACTCTTGAAACTCTGATTGATATTGCAAAGAAATTTGACCTAGGTGGAATTGAAGTACCAATTGATAAATGTTTTCCATTTCCAGATAACGGCGATCTAGAAAATTTACTTGATAAATTATTAGATATAGATAAAAAATTAATTTTTGCTTTAGAAAACTTTTCGTATAGCTATATTAGTAGCTTGCTACCAATAATAAGAAAATACTCAATACCATTTATCAGAATTAAGGTATCAAGCTTTTATGGGGGAAATAGGTTTGAAGAGGATAAATATAAATATGATTTAGAAAAATTTCAATTTGAGTTAGGGAAAGTGAAGCCTATATTGGATGGAATTGATTGCAAGTTGCTTATTGAGAATCATCAAGATGTTACCACCAAAGATATTACTGATTTAATTCATGAGTATGACGCTAGCTTCATAGGCGTTAATTGGGATATTGGAAACTCTTATCCATCTGGAGACACTGTCTCAAAATTTTTTGAAAAAACTAAAGACTATATTGGAAACGTACATTTGAAAGATTACATAATTACTGAATCAGATCTTGGCTTTAAAATGCATAGATGCTCGCTAGGGCAAGGAGTAGTAGATTTTAAACAAACCATAGCAAAAATTCTATCTCAGAATAAAGATATGCCGTTAACAATAGAATTAGGAGCATGGATAAATAGAGAAGCAAAAATTAATAATCAAAATTTTTGGAACTATACCAATGGGGTAAGCAAAAGTGATATTGAGGTCTTCAAGGAGGAAATCAGAAATATATCAACTAAGAATGGTCAAATTTTAAGTGAATGGGAGAGAAGAGAATCTCCTGAAAAAATTGCAAGCACAGAAAAAGAGCAAGTATTTGATTCAATTAAGTTTATAAAGGAGATGCTCCAAAGTTATGAGCAGTAAAAATATATATATTGTTATAGGTGCCTCCAAGGGGCTAGGCTATTCTTTAATAAAACTTGCTAAAACAAAGGGAATGACTTTTGGTATT
>MDTG01097390.1_pt1 | contig 13689 bp, 13 predicted proteins | sample 811421 | NCBI WGS metagenome assembly MDTG01 (sample SAMN05326645, study PRJNA326480) | marine metagenome | isolation source: seawater | place: Pacific Ocean: South East | collected 2011 | reverse complement strand
TAAAGAGATCAGAAATCAATATTTAATTGTACAAAACGGCCAATTAGCTGGAATGGGTGCTCACTCTTATAGTAAAGGTTCGGCAACCGGAGGTTCTGAAGAAGCAGCTAAATATAAGAAAAAATAAAAATTAAAAATTAAAAAAGCGGTTTATATTGTTATAAATCGCTTTTTTTATGAATAAAATAAATTGGAATTTTAATAATACATACTTTGGCCTATCGAACTCATTTAAAGAAAATATTAATCCAGTACCAGTAAAAAATCCTGAATTAGTTTTATTTAATAAAAATTTAGCATCTGAATTAAGTTTAGATTTTTCAAAAGTTACAGATAAAGAATTATCTGAAATTTTTTCAGGAAATTCTTTGCCAGATGAAAGTAATCCAATTGCTCAAGCCTATGCAGGACATCAGTTTGGCCATTTTACAATGCTCGGTGATGGAAGGGCAATATTATTAGGCGAACATATATCAAAAAAAAATAAAAAATATGACATTCAATTTAAAGGTTCGGGTAAAACTGCTTTTTCAAGAAATGGTGATGGTCGCGCAGCTCTAGGCCCCATGTTGAGAGAATTTATAATTAGTGAAGCTATGAGCTCTTTAAATATTCCCACAACAAGAAGTCTGGCAGTGGTAAAAACAGGAGAGGATGTAATTAGGGAAAAAAATCTAAAAGGTGCAATTCTTACCCGTGTTGCCTCAAGTCATATTAGGGTAGGAACATTCCAGTATATTTTTGCAAGACAAAATCTAAATGAATTAAAAACTCTTTTTAATTATACTGTTGATAGACATTACCCTGAGATTAAAAATTCTAAAAACCAAGCTTTAGATTTGTTAGTTCTACTAATAGAAACGCAGTGTAATTTAGTGGTTAATTGGATGAGAGTTGGTTTTATTCATGGTGTTATGAACACTGATAATATGACTATATCTGGCGAAACAATTGATTACGGACCTTGTGCATTTATGGATACTTACGATCCAAAAACAGTATTTAGTTCAATAGATGAATTTGGTAGGTATGCTTATTTTAATCAACCAAGTATTGCTAAATGGAATTTAGCAAGATTTGCAGAATGTTTAATACCTCTAATTGACTCAAATAAAGAAAAAGCAATTGAAATTGCAACTGAAACTATAAATAGTTTTGATAAAACTTATGAAGATAAATGGATTAATATGATGAGAGATAAACTGGGCTTGTTTGGTCAAGATCCAAAAGATCAAGTTTTAATTTTGGACTTATTAACTTGGATGCACAAAAATAAATCTGACTATACAAATACATTCTGTTTTTTAATGGATGAAAATTTTCAAAATAACAAAATCTTCAACAATGAAAATTTTCTTGTTTGGAAAAAAAGATGGAAAGAAAGATTAAAGCAAAATAATAATACACCTGAAAAATATTTGCAGTTAATGAAGTCTGTTAATCCTTTAGTTATTCCGAGAAACCACAAAGTTGAAGAAGCATTAGAGTCAGCAAATAATGATGATTTAATGCCGTTAAAAAAATTAATTAAAATATTAGAAAACCCTTATGAAAAAGTAGAAGAAAATATTAAGTATCAATCACCTGCACCAATCAGTAATAATAAATACAAAACTTTTTGTGGCACTTAAATTATAATACATAAGGTTCTGGTCTGGCATCACTTTCAAGAACTCTTTCTACTGCGAATACACTTATGTCTATAGTTTGGTAAGATCCAGTAGTAATTAATTCTGTCAAAGCTCTTCCTATACCGGGTGCTTGCATTAACCCTCTTCCAGTAAATCCAGATGCTAAATAAACATTATCGTATTTTGGATGTTTTCCAACTACAGCATTATTATCCAGTTTGTTGCAATCATAATATCCTGCCCAGCCACCTGTTAATTTCAGCTCCTCAAATGCTGGAATTCTTTTTGCAAGTGCGGGCCAAACTAATTCCTCAAAATCATTCCATGCAGGTTCTAAATCTGTTGCATCAAATACAGATACTGGAGAACCAGCTAAATATTCTTTACCTTCAGGTCTCCAATAAACTCCCGTTGTTAAATCACCTGTAAGAGGCATATCGGGAATATGCTTTGGGCACTTTACTCTAAAAACAGTATGTTTTTGTGGTACTACAGGAATATCATCAAGTAATTTTTTTGTCCAACAACCAGCTGCTGAAATTATAGTTTTTGCTTTTATTTCGGAAAGACTTTTTACTTCTCCTTTGGTAAATTCCGCACCTAATTCAACCGCTTTACTTTTTAGCGCGCTATGAAACAAAAAAGGATCAATCCATCCTTCGCTTTTATTATCTGTGTATGTTGCTGTCTCTATTCCTTCATTATTTATATAGGGAAATATACTTGATAACTCCGACCCTCTAATATTTTTTGTTCCAGCCTCACAAGCCTTATGATTTTCCAAAGCCCTATATTGTTCTTCGGCATGTTCTGGTCCAAACATTAATAAGTATCCATTAGGCACCATGCTAGCCGTAGGATTAGGATTTTTTTTAGTTTTTAAAATTTGTGGTATTTTATAAATAAATTCTCTTGCAAATTTTCCTAATAATATGTTTTCTTTTTGAAAAAACTGTCTTCTAAATCCTCCAAGAGATAGTGGAAATGACGCATTTTTGTAAGAGGGATCTCTTTCAATTACTTTCACTTTTCTTCCCTCTTTAGAGAGAAAATAAGCTGTTGCAGCTCCAATTATTCCTCCACCAACTATAACAACATCATCCATGAGTCTTAAAAATATATTATAATTTAATTAAGTGTAAAGATAGAGTAATTCAAAATAAAAGCAAAACATAACCATGCAAGATATGGCACCATTAAAAAAGCACTAATTCTATTTATTGGATAATAAAGTTTAATTAACCAAACAACAAAAAGAATAATTAAACCGATAATAATCAGGGATACAAGTATCTGGTGAAGTGCAAAGAATGAGACGCTCCAACTAGCATTAATAAATAAATGTATAAAGTAAATATTTAAAATTTTTTGAGTTTTCTCTTTTGATGACCACACTAACCATGCAGAATAACCCATTAGCAAATATATACTTATCCAAACAGGTGCAAATATCCAGTCTGGTGGATTAAAAGAAGGTTTAATTAATGTTGAATACCAAGGTTCTTTGAAATAACTAGTAATATAACCGCCCCACCATGACATAAAAAAGGATAAAAATAAAAATAAAGCTAAATATACTACTTTATTATCTTTTTTTGTTTTCATTTATAATAACTCCATAATTTATTATTGTATTTTTAAAAAAATGTTCTTCTAAATAAGTTTAATTATATATTTTTTCTAGGGTCTTTTATATTTTTTAATCTATCTATAAAACCCGATAACTTAGCGCTTATATATACAATATATACAACAGTTGCACCTAAAGCCATTGTTGATAAAAAAACGAATACCGCAGTTAAAAATTTTTCAGTAAACCAATTTTCTACATCTGAATTAGAAAGATAAATAAGATTCCAAAAAACTATAAATATTATTTCGTAAGTTATTATAATTTTATATAATTTCATTAGTTTTAAGCTATTTTTGATCTTCCTCCATCAACACCAATAATTTGACCAGTTATCCATGAGCTTTCTTCTGTGAGTAAAAATTTAGCCATTGAAGCACTGTCGTCTCCAGTGCCAATCCTTTTCATCGGATGTGCTTTAGCAATTCCTTCAGCAATAATTTTATTCTTAAGCAATGGTTCTGATATTTTTGATTCAGTTAAACTTGGTGCAATACAATTTACTTTTATATTCGGTGCAAATTCTGCAGCCAAAGAAACTGTAAGTCCTTCGATAGCTCCTTTAATAGATGCAATTATACTATGATTTGCAAAACCTTTTTGAACTGCAACAGTCGAGAATAGAACTATCGAACCTTTGTTACGTTTTAAATTATCTTGTAATGTTCTGATTATCTCTATTATTGGGAAAAAATTTATTTCCAAACATCTTTCAAAATCCTCTTTCTTTGAAAGACGTAAAGGCTTTAGATCTATTGAACCTACGCAGTAAGCTATTCCTGAAATATTAATATTATTGAATTCATCTTTTAACTTACCTATAATATCCGCTGAAAGCATATCTAATACAGTATATTCACAATTTAGTTTTGACGATAAATCTTCAAGTTTTTCTTGATCTCTTCCTACAATATGTATCTCTTTATCTGAGTTACATAGTTTTTGAGCGAGATTTGATCCTATAGCACCTGTAGCGCCAAATATTAAATACTTTGACATTTATATTATGAATCTTCGCCTTCCTTAATTTTGTCTAATCCTAATAGTTTGCTTTTTCTCATCTTTAAAAAAACTATTGCGAGTGAAATTAGCAATATTGCTGATGCTTCATAAATTAAGTTAATTGGATCTACACCTTTTCCTTGTAAGATAATAAATCTAGATAAAGCTGTTATTGCAATTAATAGAGGATAAGTAATTCTAATTGATTTACTTTCCCAAAAAAGTCTAATCATTCCAATAACTTCAATGTATATAAATAATAATAATAAATCAGCTAATTCCACAACTTGATTTTGGTACATTTTGTATATTTCAAATAAAAAAGCAACTGAAGTTGCAACCAGTATAAAAGCAACTGCTACAAGTTGAATTTTTCTAATGACTTGATCCATAAATTTTGTCTTAATTTAACTTTCTTAAATTGCCACATACATCTTGTCGCAACTTAGATCATTACATTTTCACAAAAAGGCTATAATATGAGTTTGTGAAAACAATATGGATCACTGGTGCAAGTAGCGGTATAGGTAAAGCGCTGGCAATAAAATTTTCTAAAGAAGGATGGCAAGTTGCCGCATCCGCTAGAAGGGAAAATTTACTTGAGGAACTTGTTAACGAAAACAAAAATATTTTTTCTTTTCCTTTAGATGTAACTAACAAAGATCAATGTAAATTAGCTTTTGATAAAATAAATAATAAATTTAACGATATAGATATATGTGTTTTTTCAACAGGCACATGGGATCCAAAGAAAGAAAAGGAAATTGATGTAGAACAAATCGAAAAAGTAATAAAAGTTAATTTTTTTGGAACTTTAAATTGTATTAAGTCTGTAGAAGAATATTTTAAAAATAAAAAAAATGGACATATTTCAATTGTTTCTTCTATCGCTGGGTATAGAGGACTTCCTAATTCAACGGGATATGGGCCATCTAAATCTGCTTTAAATAATTTAACAGAGAGTCTTTACTTTGATTTTAAAAGATATGGAGTAAGAGTTTCATTAATTTCTCCAGGATTCATAAAAACACCAATGACAGATAAAAATAATTTTAAAATGCCTTTTTTAAAGACGCCCGAATATGCGGCTGATAAAATCTATGATGGGTTATTAAATAGTAAAAAGTTTGAGATTGATTTTCCAAAACAACTAACTATTTTACTTAAATTATTTAAGGTTTTACCAAATCAGCTATATTTAAGCTTGATCGAAAAACTTACAAAACACCAAAAACGTTAGTCCTTAACGAACATCACTGTTAATTCAGCTACTTTAATTCCAAATTTTGTCATCTTAGCTCTATTAATTGCAACTCTTTCATCTTGCATGAAAATCCAATCATCAAATGTGATTTTAATTTCTCTACCCTTAACAGGAACTAATAAAACATATTCAAATTTAAAAGCAGGTCCATATGAATAACCTTTTGCTATTCCAACAACATCGCCTGCAGTGCCTTCATAATTATGTTCGTCAATTTTATTTATTTTCCATTGTCTTTTTTGAATTTCACCATCATTCCAAATAAATTTTTCATCTAATATCAATTGTTTTCCATCCCATTTTCCATTCAAGTCAGCAGAAAATTGTCTGGTAACTTTTCCTGATCTATTTTGTAAAATTCCCCACGCTTTTACATTGCCTGTTAAATAATTCTCAATAATCAATCTTGGTTTTTTATCTTTGAAATCTGAAGGTTCCATATTATTTCCTGTACAACTTAATAACAAAAATAAGGATAATATTGCAATTATATTTTTCATAAATGACTATTTGTTACACATAGAAAATTGAATTAAGTCTATATTCTTAGATTTAAATCCTGCTTCACAATAAGATAAATAAAAATTCCACATTCTTTTAAATGTTAAATCAAAACCTTGTTTGGAGATTTCTTCCCATTTTCTTATAAATTCGTTTCTCCATAAATTTAAAGTGTTTGAATAGTGCAATCCGTAAGAATTATATTGATCAACCCTGAGCCCATTATCATCTGCGTATTTATATAAACTTTTTTTAGATGGTAAAAAACCACCAGGAAAAATATATTTTTGAATAAAATCTTCTTTAGTTTTATATCTGTCAAATAATCTATCATCAATTGTTATTGCCTGTATTGCGGCTAAACCTTCGGGTTTTAAATTTTGCTTAATTTTTTGAAAATAATTTTTTAAATAGTTTTTTCCCACAGCTTCTATCATTTCAATAGATGCAATAGAATTATAACTGTTTTTGACATCTCTATAATCCATCATTTGAATATTTATTTTTTCATTTAAATTTTTTTTATGTATTCTTTCTTTTGCAAATTCAAATTGCTTCTTTGAAATTGTTATGCAATCTAATTTAACATCATAATTTTTTCCTATATATTCGGCAAACCCTCCCCATCCACAACCAATTTCTAATATCCTGTCACCAATTTTCGGTTTTAATAGATTGGATAATTTTTGATATTTATTGATTTGAGCTTCTTCTAAATTATTTTTTTCATTCTCAAATATGGCACTTGAGTAAGTAAGAGATTTATCTAGCCATAATGAAAAAAATTCATTGCCAAGATCGTAATGTTTAGAAATATTTTCTTTACTTTTTTTTTTTGTATTTTTAGTAAAAATATTTTTTATTGAATTGATTATCGAAAAATCAAATACACCAGAAAATTTATAAACTATTTTTATATTTTTTGCTGTTAATTCAATTAAATCTGAAAGATTATTTGTTTCAAAATCTCCACGCATATATGCTTCAGCAAGTCCTACACTCCCCTTTTGAATGATATTAAATGTTACTCCGGGCTTGTTAATTTTTAGTTCAACGTTTAATTTTTTATTATTTTCTCCAAAATAATATATTTTTCCATTAAAATTAGTTATTTTTATTTTGCCATGTTTAATAAATTTTATTGCTCCAAATATTAAATTATCTGAGATTGATTGGATCATGCTATATTTCAAATGTTATATTATTTTTGTTTTTAATTTTTTTCTTAACAAGTTTAATGCCTTTTAACCAAAGCTTTAATGCCTCAAAATGTATCGCACTTATGATTTTGAAGGTCATTAATGGATGCGATAAATAAGAAAATATCAAATTTTTGTTGCTAAATTCTTTTTTAATACCATTCTGTGATGCATAAAGAAGTTTGCCCTCTGAGTCACTTTGGTTAATTACAACTGATAGTTTATTTCCTGGTTTAGATATCTTAAAATGATAATTGCTCTCCATTTCTATAAATGGTGATACATAAAATTTTTTACTACAATAATTTTCAATTTTATCCTCAGGTTTGTCTATTTTAAAAATATATGTATGCTGTTCACCAAATGTATTTTTAACTTCATAAAGGATTGATATTAAATTATCATTTTTGTCATAAATATAAAAGATACTTAAAGGGTTAAATACATAACCAAAAATTCTTGGATAGCATAAAAGTTTAATTTTAATATCTTCTTTATCTATTCCTATATTTTTTAGGTTTTCTTTTACCCAGGATTTTAATGAACCGCCATTTCGAGGTCCATGATCTTTCTCAAAAAAACTAACTAAATTAAATTTGTTATATGAAAAAAAAATTATTTTTTTTTCAATCAATTCTATCTCGTCCAAATCTAAAAATAATGAAAAAACATTATATTTAAAATAATGCTCTTTTGGTTTAAAACGATGATGAATTACTTTTCCATCATAAATCGATGAATTTTTAATCATTTAAATATTTTATCATTTCTATTGATGATTTTATTCCATCTTCATGGAAACCATAACCAAAATAACTTCCTGCAAATAAAATATTTTTCTTATTTTGGAGTAAATTTAAATCTTTCTGATTATCTAAAGCTTTTTGGTTATAGTATGGATGGGTAAATTTAACTTTTTTAAATATTTTATTTTCATCAATCTCAAAAAAAGGATTTAATGTTAAAAAAATATTTTTATCAGTTTTAAGGTTTTGTAATAAGTTTAACCAATAAGTTACAGAATTATTTTTATTATTTTTATAATCAATTGAAGAATTCCAGGAACACCAGGCTTTTTTATTTTTGGGCATAACTTTTTCATCAGAATGAATAATAGCTATATTCTCCTTATACTTAAAATTTGAAAGTATTTGTTTTTCATTCTCTAGTGGATCATCAATAAGACCAAGAGCCTCATCTGCATGTGTTGCAATTACCACTTTATCATACTGAAAAAATTCATTTTTACCCCCATAATAAACTTCAATGGAATTAGATAATCTTTTTATTTTATTAACATTATAATTTTTATAATACTCTCCACTTATTTTTTTCAAAATTTTATCTACATATGTTTTACTTCTATTTGCAACAGTGTACCATTGAGGTCTATTTTTAAGTTTAAAAAGTCCATGATTCTGAAAAAACTTTAAAAAGAATTTTAACGGCATTTGATTTGCTTCATATGGAGGCATTGACCATATTGCTGCCACCATAGGAATAATATGAAAATCTATAAAAAATTTTGACAATTTCTTTTTTTTCAAATACTCCCCAAGAGTAATCTTATCTTCATAGTTTTCTATGTTTTCATTTTTTTTATAGAAATTTAAAATATCAAAAAACATTTTTAAAAATTTGATATTAAAAATATTTGAAAAATTACTAAAAATTCCACCTATTCCTTTCCCGCAGTACTCAATATTGGTTCCTTTTACAGAAACAGAAAAAGACATATTGCTTTTTTCAATTTCAACTTCATTTTCTTTAAAAAATTCTATTAGTTTTGGATAAGTTGAATAATTAAAAACTATAAAACCAATATCTACCATTAAATTTTTTTTATCTAATGAAATATTTATTGTGTAAGAGTGACCTCCAAAATGGTCTTCTTTTTCAAACAAGTCTACATTGTGTTTTTTTGATAAATAATAAGCGGCACTTAATCCAGATATTCCTGATCCAACTACAGCAATCTTCATTTATGATTATGCTGCATCTTCTTTAAATTCATCTAAACTAGGACATGTACAAAATAAATTTTTATCCCCATAAACATTATCTACTCTCGCAACTGGTGGCCAAAACTTATTTTGCTTTAAAAATTCCGCTGGATAAGCTGCTTCCTCTCTTGAATATTTATGTTTCCAGACATTTGATGCTAGCTCTAAGTCTGTATGTGGTGCATTTTTAATTGGGTTATCAACCTTATCAAATTCTCCTGATTTAATTTTTTCAATTTCCAACTTAATTTTAATTAATGTATCACAAAATCTATCAAGTTCAGCTAAGCTTTCACTTTCTGTAGGTTCTATCATCATCGTACCTGGGACAGGCCAAGACATTGTCGGAGCATGGAAACCAAAATCTACCAGTCTTTTAGCTATATCTTCTTCTGTTATGCCTGTTTCTTTTTTAATTGTTCTTATATCAATAATGCACTCGTGAGCTACATTTCCATGGCTTCCTTTATATAAAATTGGAAAATGATCTTTTAATCTGTTGGCAACATAATTAGCATTTAAGATTGCTATTTGAGTTGCCAATTTCAAACCCTCTGATCCCATCATTTTAATATACATCCAAGAAATAGATAAAATACTTGAACTTCCCCATGGAGCGGCAGAAACTGCTCCGATTCCAGTTGCTGGACCACAATCTTCTATAACTGGGTGAGATGGTAAATAAATTTCTAAATGCTTTTTACATGCAATTGGTCCCATTCCAGGCCCTCCTCCTCCATGAGGTATACAAAAAGTTTTATGTAAATTTATATGACATACATCAGGACCAAAGTTACCTGGTTTTGCAATTCCAACTAATGCATTTAAATTAGCACCGTCCATGTATACCTGGCCACCATTGTTATGAATTAAATCACAAATGTCTGAAATTTTTTCTTCAAAAACTCCATGTGTTGAGGGATAGGTCACCATAAGAGCTCCTAGATTTTCTGAATGCAATTTAACTTTCTTTTTTAAGTCATCAAAATCAACATTGCCATCTTTATCGCAATTAACAACTACTACCTTCATACCAACCATTTGAGCGCTTGCAGGATTGGTTCCATGAGCTGAACTAGGAATTAAGCAAACATCTCTAAATTTTTCCCCTCTTTCTAAATGATATTTTCTAATTACCATTAAACCCGCATATTCGCCTTGGGCACCAGCATTTGGTTGAAGTGAAACTCCAGAAAATCCTGTGATAGTTCTAAGCCAATTTTTTAAATCTGTAAAAAGGTTTCTGAAACCATCCATCTGTTCTACGGGCACAAACGGGTGAGGTTCAGCAAATTCTCTCCAAGAAATTGGGATCATTTCAGCCACTGCATTTAATTTCATTGTGCAAGATCCTAAGGCTATCATTGATCGGTTAAGAGCAACATCCTTATCTTCTAGTTTTTTCAAGTATCTTAACATTTCAGTCTCTGAGTGATAACTGTTAAAAATTGGATGCTCTAAGTACTTTGAAGTTCTTAATAAATTTTTCGGAATATTGGGCAGGTTCTCAGTTGGATTTTCTTTAATCGACTCTGTACAATTAAATATTTTAAGAAGTTGATTTGCTCTATAAACATTTTTTTTCTCATCAAATGAAACAGCTAACATTTCAGAATTTACTTTTCTAATATTGACTTTTTGATCTAAAGCGTTCTTAAATATTTTCTCAGTTTTATCTTTTGTTTTGATTGCAACTGTGTCAAAAAAATATTCAGAATATATTTGATATCCAGATTTTTTAATTTTATCTGCAAAATTATTTGCTAGTTGAGAAACTCTCTCTGAAATTGTCCTAATACCTTTTGGACCATGATAAATTGCATAACCAGCTGAAACTATAGCCAATAATGCCTGAGCAGTACAAATATTACTCGTAGCCTTATCTCTTCTTATATGCTGTTCCCTTGTTTGAAGAGATAATCTGTAAGCCTTGTTTCCATGTCTATCAACAGATACACCTATAATTCTTCCTGGCATTGATCTTTTAAATTCATCTTTTGTCGCAAAAAAAGCGGCATGCGGACCTCCATAACCCATAGGAATTCCAAATCTTTGCGAACTTCCTATAGCTATGTCTGCTCCTAATTCCGCGGGTGTTTTCAATTTTGCTAAAGCAAGTAGATCACATGCTAAAATTGCTTTTCCATTTTTTTTATGAATTTTGCTTATATTTTCGCTTGGATCCTTAATGTCCCCAAGTGTACCTGGATACTGTAATATACCACAAACCAAATCCTCAGATAAACTATTTAGATCATTATCATTTCCAACTAATATTTTTAAACCCAATGGTTCTGCTCTCGTCTTTATTACTTCTATAGTTTGTGGATGACAATCATAAGATACATAAACTAGTTTGCTATCTTTTTTATTTAATCTGTGACTTAAGCCCATTGCTTCAGCTGCTGCGGTTCCTTCATCTAGCAACGATGCATTTGCTATATCCATCCCGGTAAAATCAATTATCATTTGCTGAAAATTTAAAAGCATTTCTAATCTTCCCTGAGCTACCTCTGGTTGATAAGGAGTATAAGATGTATACCAACCAGGATTTTCTAAAATATTTCTTACAACAACGTTGGGGGTATATGTTCCATAATAACCCATTCCAATAAAGTTAGAGTAAATTTGATTTTTCTTTGAAATAGCCTTTAATTTTCTTAGTGCTTCGTATTCAGAATTTGGCTCCCCAATGCTTAATTGGTCTTTTAATAGTATTTTAGAGGGTACAGTATTTTTTATTAAGTCATCCAACGATTTATATCCAAGCTTACTTAACATTTTTTTTTCATCATTTTTCGATGGACCAATGTGTCTTTTAATAAAATCTTTTTGAGAATTATGTAACATTAACTTCCGCTTTCCTTCGCAAATTTTTCATATTGCTCTCTGTTCATTAAACTATTCATTTCTGATTGATCTTTAATTTTTAATTTAAAAAACCAGGCAGAACCTTCTGGATCAGCATTAATTTTTGAGGGATCATCAACAATAGATTGATTAATATCAACTACCTCTCCACTTATTGGAGTATATACATCGCTTGCTGCTTTTGTAGACTCCACAACTCCCGCTGTTCCATCTTTATCAACACTTGATCCTTTTTCTGGAAGTTCTGCAAAAACTATATCACCCAGCATTTCTGTTGCATGTATCGTTATTCCTATTGTTGCTATATCTCCTTCAGTGGTAATCCATTCATGTTCTTTTGAAAATTTAATTTCTGACATTTATTTCTCCTTTCACATAATTTTTTTTATAAAATGGTAAATCGCATACACTTGCTGAAATTTTTTTTCCTCTAACTTCTAAATAAATTTTAGTATTTGATGAAGAATATTCATTTTCAATATATCCCATCGCTATTGGACTCTCAACGCTAGGTCCAAATGTACCACTTGTAACATTGCCAATTATTTCGTTTTCCTGATTAAATATTTTTGTTTTTTCTCTAGCTATGACTCTTGTATCTGGTTTAATTCCAACTCTTATTTTTTCAACACCTTCAAAGATTTGTTTTTTTATAATTTTAGATCCGGGAAATTTACTATCTATTCTACTCTTAGATATGGCCCATTTTAAATTTGCTTCAATTGGGCTTACTTTTTCGTTTATATCATGGCCATACAAACATAGTCCCGCTTCAAGTCTTAAAGTATCACGTGCTCCAAGACCGATTAATTTTGAACCATTTTCCATTAATAATTTTACAAAATTCTCTGTCTGATTATTATTTATTGAAATTTCAAATCCATCTTCTCCTGTGTATCCTGACCTAGTTATATAAATATTCACGCCATTAAAAATAAAATCACCACCGTGCATAAATTTTAATTTACTAGAATTGGGAATAATTTTTTCTAATACATTTTTTGCCTCAGGTCCTTGTAAAGCAATTAGAGATGAGTCTTCATTTAACATTAAATTAAATTTTTTATCTAATTTGGTTTCGATAATTTTTTGATCATTTTTTTTACATGCTGCATTTAAAATAATCATAAAACCATTTTTTATTTTAGTTATTATCAAATCATCATAAATTCCTCCATTATCATTCATCAGAAATGAATATTTACTTTGATTTATTGATAATTTTTTTAAATCTGTCGGAAAAATTTTTTCTAATTCGTAAACTAAATCTTCTTTACCTTTAATAAACAATTGGCCCATATGAGAAACGTCAAAAATTCCCGAGTGAGCTCTTGTATATTTGTGCTCATTTATTATCCCATCTTTATATTGTATTGGCATTTGGTAACCAGCAAACTCAACGAACTTTGCGCCATTTTCTTTATGAAGATTAAATAAAATTGTTTTTTTTATATTCATATTAACTCTTACCTTGCCCCCTCTGTCTTTATTGCCTGAGAGATTTGCTCCTTCGGCGAGAATAATTCTCTTTCCAGAGTTAATATGTACGGTCCTTTTGCCTGAGAGTTTCCGGGGTGGTTGCTCCTTC